>MDTB01033707.1_pt1 | contig 33060 bp, 33 predicted proteins | sample 811161 | NCBI WGS metagenome assembly MDTB01 (sample SAMN05326650, study PRJNA326480) | marine metagenome | isolation source: seawater | place: Mediterranean Sea | collected 2009 | reverse complement strand
AATGAAATATCATAAACTCCATCACCATGTTTTTCTAACCATTTTGTTGCTTTGTGGTTTGAATTCAAAGGAGTTGTGAAGAGAAAAAATATTTTATTTTTTTTTAACACATAAGTAACTTGTTCTGTTACACCAGTTTCTGGACCGCAATATGCGTAAGCCTCAAATCCAAATGCAACTCTATAAAAGTAAACGGCTTGTTTTGCGTTACCAACGTAAAATTCAACATGATGAAAGTCATGTATTTTAAAATATTCTTTCCCTGTCCATTTTGTAGAAATATATGCCAATTTTATGCTCTTTGAATTATTTTTAAATTTTCAATAAAAAACTTATTTTCAGAAGCTGAACCAATGCTTACACGAATACATTCTGGCCATCCGAATCCTTTAAGATGTCTTACTATTACTCCTTTTTTAAGAAGATCAAAACATATATTTTCTGCTTCTAGATGTGAATTTAAAACTATAGTAATGAAATTTGCAGCCGTTTTAATATAATAATACCCTAGTTTTTTTAATTGAAAATAAAGATATTCTTTACCCAGATTATTAACCGAAAGTGTTTTATTTAAATACTCAGTATCACTTAATGCTGCTAGTCCTGCAACTTGAGCAGATAATGATGGTTCAAATGGTAACTTAACTTTTAATAAATTCCCAATTAAATCTTCGTGACCAAATCCATAACCAATTCTAAAACCTGCAAGACCATAGGCTTTTGAAAACGTACGAAGTGTAATCACATTATCATAACGATAATACATAGAATCTGGATAATCATCCTTGTCCATTGCGAATTCATAGTAAGCTTCATCTAATATAACAATAGTTCTATTTGGAACTTTTTTCATAAAAGCATCAAATTCATTAATAGTGAAATAAGTTCCAGTTGGATTGTCAGGGTTAGCTAAATAAATTACCTTAGTATATTCATTTATAGAGTCGGCCATCGCTTCTAGATTATAGTGATAATTATTCATTTTTACCCAGTTAGTATGAATACCACTAGAATTTGCGAGAACTTTAAATCCAATAAATGAATTTGTGGCTGCAACAATTTCATCCGTTGGTAGTAAAAATGTCCGCATAATTATGGACATAATTCCCTCACTACCAGCTCCTAAGACCACATTATTGAGCTTGAGATTATAAATTTCTGCTAATTTATTACGTAGTTCAAATCCTATAGGATCAGGGTAGCGATGATTTTCTGATAATGATTTTTTAACAGCCTCGATGACTCTAGATGATGGGCCTAATGAATTTTCATTAGATGCTAATTTAACAATTCTTTCTAATCCAAGCTCTCTCTGAACTTCCTCAATTGGCTTCCCTGCTTGGTAAGGTGATAATTGTTTGATGTGTTTTGGTACTAATGCCATGATATTTAAATTAGGTAAAATTGTTTTTATAATTAAGTCTATTTTTCCAAGAAGAACCAGTGGCTGTAATCTAGATTTTTAATTTCATAATTAGTACTAATTATTTCAGGAACCTCATGAGGATGTTGCTCTCTTAGAAAAGAAATTAATTCTGATTCTTTATTAATATCACATTTAATTAAAAGTAATACTTCTTGTTCTTTTTGCATCTTTCCTTTCCACTTATAAATAGATTCAATTTTAGGAATTAATTGAACACAAGGAGATAAGTTAAATTTAACTAATCTTTCTCCAACTTTATATGCATCATGTTTTTTGGAAAAAGTTGTGAGTAAAACTTTTATCTTATTTTCCATTATTAATTTATCCTAATTTATAAATAATATTTTTAAACAAATTTGTGCGGAAGGTTTATGTTTCAGAACTTACAACTTTCATGATGGTTTATCTACTTGCTATTTTCAAAAGCATGCCTTTCCATCAGGATTAAGGATCCTTGCGATATAGAGGGATTTACCACTGTATAATTACTTTAAGGTGTCTGAAACACCCCTCCTTTCGCACATTTATTTTTTTTTTAATAAACTTAATAATCTATCAATTCTTTCCGGCTTACCAGAAATCTTAAACTCAAATCCAAACTCACCTTCTTTTCTTTCAATCACATTTATTTGACTATATATTTGGTCTAGAAATCCTGATTTTTCATAAGGAATTAAAATTTTAGTTTCTATATTATTTTGTGTGGCTTTAAAAATAATTTTATTTAGTAAATTGTTAATTCTTAATTCTTTTTGAGCTGAAATAAAAATAGCATCAGGATAAAGCTTTTTCAATATATTTAGTTGTTTTACATCTCTCAAATTATCAATTTTATTAAAAACAAGAATATAGTCAATTTGACGGCTAGTAATGTTTATCATTACCTTAGAAATAGTATCTAAATGGTTTTTAAAATTTAACGAGGAACAATCAACAACTTTTAATAATAAGTCAGCATCTTTTACTTCTGATAGCGTGGAGCGAAATGACGCAACTAAATTATGAGGAAGCTTATGAATAAAACCAACAGTATCAGATAATAATACAGGCAACTCCTTAGCCAAATCTAATCGTCTAGTAGTAGTGTCTAAAGTAGCAAAGAGTTGATTTTCAACATAGACGTCTTCACCGGTTAATACTTTTAATAAGGTCGATTTACCAGCATTAGTATACCCAACCAAAGCAATTTTATATGCATTTTTTCGATTTTGATTTTGTGTTAATCGCTGTCTTGATATTTTTTCAAGTTCACTTTTTAGTTTTGTGATTTGATTTCGTATTAAACGCCGGTCGATTTCAATCTGTGTTTCTCCTGGTCCACCTCGGGTTCCAATTCCACCCATTTGCCTTTCTAAATGAGTCCATTGACGGGTTAATCTTGGAAGCATATATTCTAGCTTTGCAAGTTCTACCTGCTTTCGCGATTCTTTTGTTTTAGCATGCTGAGAGAATATATCTAAAATGATACCAGTTCTATCCATTATTTTAATACTATCACCCGCTAATTTCTGTAAATTTTTTACATGAGTGGGAGATAATTCGTCATTAAACAAAATAATGTTACATCGAAGTTCTTTTGCTTTATTAACTATTGATTGAGCCTTACCTTTGCCGATAAAAAAAGCTGCATCGGCCTTAATTCTTCTTTGAGTAATTCTACCAAAAACTTCAGCTCCAGCAGTATCTGATAAGCTTGCAAGCTCATCAAGTTCATACTGAATACCTTCTTCTGTTTCAGTTGGAAAAATAACATCAACTAGTAAAGTCTTTTCTTTAATTATTTTTTCCTTGCAATGACTGGAAATGTGCAAGAAACATCTCTACAATTAAAAGTATAATAATAATTATTAACAATAGACTTCCAATTTCAGTGCCAATTTTTGCAAATCTAGCTTCTTCCCCAATTTCTTTAATTGGAGAAATTATTTTATTATTAGGAAAAAGTAAATCAATTCTATCTTTATCTATTTTTTTTATATTCAATTCATCTTCAGAATTATTAACTGCATATAAATAATTTGACTCTCCATCCAATAACAGCTCATACCACCCAAACTTCTCAAATTTAAATAAGTTGAGAAATCCATTTTGATTAGCCGGAAGTAAATACTTGTCATTAGATGGTGTTTTTATTACATATTCGTTAATAGAAGTGCTTACTTTTTTATTTACTTCATCTCCTACATTATTTTTCACTTTAGAATTAACAGTGTTTCCAGAATAAATCCAATTATGCAAAAATGGTATAAATCCAGCAATAATTGGTAAATTTGACCAATCCGCTGTAAGACCAATCCCTAATTTATCTATGAAACCTGTACCTACCGTTCTTCTATCCCAAATAGTAACATTATTTTCTAATTGAACTAATGAATTTTGATATAATTTTAAACCATAATATTTAAAATATCTTGGTGATGTTAATTTATTGATTAATAATTTTTCCAATGAAATATCTGATACATTATCTAAGATACTTTTATTAGTTGAAATATAATCATTATCCTTTAATATAACTGGATTAATTTCAACAAAATCGTTATTGAAATATTTATTTTCTTTAGTTGAAGGAAAAACTATTGCATGCTTCCCATATTGGCAGAAATTTTCAATCTTATTCCAAGTATTTTTATCGACAACTCCAGAAATAAATAGCACATCGTATTGTTTTAAATTTGAGACTCCTAATTGATTTAAAGAAAAATTTGAGATTGAAAATAAATCATTATCCTGATTGATTGCATTTAATGTATGATTTAAATAAATCATATCTTCAGGATATTTTGAATATAATCCAATTTTTATATTTTTAGGAATAGTTAAAACTCTAATATATTCATTGTCATTTATCAAATCATCTTGATCTAATTTTGCTGTAATTTTAAAATCACCTGTACTAGGAAGAGCAGTTTTGAAATAAACTTCCTTTTCTTCATTTACTTGTAATGAGATAAGTTCCTGACCGACATCTATTCCATCAATATTTAATGAAATTAATCGTTGAAATTGAGGACTTTTACCATTATTAGAAACTTTGACTTTAATATCAAAAGGTTCGTTTGGTAGAATAATTTCAGACTCTACTTCCAATAAATTAATAGATAGGTTTTCGCTTGGTAAATCAAAATCAATAATAAATGTATTCCAATTAATTGATTTAAAATTAGAATATTCATCTCTAATTTTAAAAGAATTCTCCTGAATATCTGTTAAAAGATATAATTCTTTATTTATTATACCTTGATTTAAAGTATCTTTAATTTGGTCAAAGATTTTTTCATAACCAATATTTAAATCTGAAATTCTATAAACTAGTTCAAACTTTTCAAATTCTTCTTTTAATCCGAGGAATTGTATGCCATTACTAAATGTACCAAAAAGCACAAACTGCTTATCTATTAAATTATTCTTGATTTCATTTACTTTAATTTTTATTAAATCTAAGTTGTTTTTATCAAAACGAATACCATTCATAGAGAATGAGTCATCAATTATAATTGCTGTAACTGTGGATTCTGGGTTATTTACCCAGTCTGCAAATTGGCCTTTTATTATTGGTCTAGATATAAAAAATATTAATAATAAGATAATTAACGTACGAATAAAAAGAAGAAGAATTTCAACTAACTTCACTTTTTTTATAGATTTTGATTCTAATATTTTTAAAAATATGATTGTACTGAATTCAATTTCTTTTACACGATACTTATTCCATAAATGAATTAATGTAGGTATTGATATTAATGGTAAAAGAAATAAGAAAAATGGTGATAAGAATGTCATTAAAAACTCATCCCAATATAGCAAACTATTGAAATGGTCGAGGGAATAGATAGATTATCATTAATTCTGATAGCTGTTAATTCAATAACAGCAGCAAGAAATATAGCTAATACTCGAATTGGCAAGGGAATACTTTGAAAAAATAAAGATATTAACAGTCCAACTAAAATAAATGCAAATGTACCTTCTAAAGTTTTATTACCTATTTTATTTTTTCCATAAACTCTACCTATCAAAGCCGCAGATGAATCTGAAAAACATAAAACAAACATTGAAAATACTGCAATATTTTCAGAAAAAAATAGTAACGTAATTAAATATCCAATAAGGACATAGGATGCACCTGTAAAATGTGTAATTTCATGTTTCCGAGACAATGCTTTAAAAAAAAACTTATAAATTATCTGCACCCATTTTACATTATTTTTCAAAAAGTCAAATAAAATAAATAAAATTGTAAAAAGTAATAAATACGGTATAATCTTGGATTTACCATAAAATATAACCATAATTGGTATTAATCCAGAGCTAATATGAATCAATTTCCTTTGCATTTCTCCTTTTAATGAAATTTTTTCAAGCATTCATTAGCTCTTGATAGCGTTTTTTTCTATCTTTTGCTCCCAGTAAACCTGAGCCAACGATGCTTACATCCACTCCAGTATCATAAACTTGCTGTATTGTTTGAATATTAACACCACCGTCAACGGCAACAACTAAACTAGAATTTTTCTTTTTTTGGTTTACAAACTCACTCATACTATCAATTGTAGATTCTATAAAAGTTTGACCGCAGAATCCGGGGAAAACTGACATAATTAGTACATAATCCATTTTATTTACGAATGGTAATATATTTTTAATCGGAGTGTCAGGATTGAAAGCAATTCCACCCTTAACACCTTGTCTTTTAATTTCACTCAAATTTTCTTCAAACTCTGGATTATTTTCTATATGTACGATAATTGTATCACCACCAGCAGATATATAATCATCTAAATATTTTTTTGGATTATTTATCATTAGATGGCATTCTAAATGCATTTTTGTAAGTTTTCGTATTCCTTCTACTAGTAGTGGACCGAACGTTAAATTAGGAACAAAATTACCATCCATTATATCTAAATGTAATCTTGTTATTCCTAAATCTTCTATTTCTTTAATTTCTCTATCAAGCTTTGAGAAATCTCCTGCTATTATAGAAGGTGATATATTTCTCATTCTAACTCCTCATTTTTCAACGTATCTAAACTTTCTATATCTGTACTAATATGAATATCTATCCTAGCTGGAAATGCCAATCGCATACCCTGAGTAAGACTTTGTTCAATTATAGTACCATTAAGTAAGTTTGGTTGATACTCTTTTATAATTTGACCTAACTGAAATCCAGTCTCAATAATTCTTTCTATAGCTTTTTTTTCTGAAAGATTAATCAAATCAGGCACAATAAAATAATCAGGTGGATTTCCTTTACTAATTATCAAAGTGACATCATAACCTGTAAGTCTTAAATCTCCTGCATCAGGTAATTGAGATATAACATAACCTTTCAAATATTCTGTATTATATTCATGATAAGTTGTATCAACAACTAGCTCATTTCGCTGGATATTAAATATAGCATTTCTTTCAGATAATCCGATAACATTTGGTACTTTAACATGTTTTCTGTCTCCTGCTATAGTTAACTTAATCTCTCTACCTTTTTTTACCTTTGTAAACTGTCTTGGAGAAATATTTAAAACAGTATTTGGTTTATTCTTTATATCAAAAGGTCTTGGTATAATTTCAATCTGATATCCTATAGACCTTAATGTTTGGATTGCTTCAGTTTTACCTACACCTCTTAAATCTGGGACATAATGTTCATTATTATAACCAACATAAATTGGAAGGATAATTGAATCAAAAATAAATAACCCTGATCCAATTAAAGTAATAAGTGCAATAATATATTTTACTCCAGATAGAATCATTTTTTAATTAGTCTCACTGCGAAACCACCGTCAATTCCATGTTTTGGTGGAAAAGTATATAGTGCTCCTCTAGAGTCTATAAATTCTTTAGGTAAATATTTATTTGCAGGCTCAATCTTCCAATTTTTATTTGTCTGAAGGAAGTTATCTACTATACCCCAATTTTCTTCATGCTCTAGGGAGCATGTACTATAAACCAAAATACCACCTTTTTTAACGAAACTAGAGACATTCGATAATATATTACGCTGTAGATGTACTAACTCATTAAGATTTTTAATTGTTCTTCTCCATCTTAAATCTGCTCTTTTAGACATTACCCCTGTACCTGTACAAGGTACATCAACAATCATTTTTGAAGATTTTATTAATTTATAATTTGACATATCTGCCATTTCAGCATTTACATTGTCTACTTTTAACTTTGACATACCCTTGGCCAACTTTTTTAGTCTAATCATACTTGAATCATAAGCGAGAATTTTCCCAGTATTTTCCATTAATTGAGAAATAAAAGATGTTTTTCCTCCAGGTGCCGCACAGGTATCTGTGATTATATCTTTTTTCTGTGGATTTAACAATTTAACAACTAAACCTCCAGCAGGATTTTGAATGCTTAACTTTCCCTCATCGAAAATTAAATCATTTAATAGTCTAGATGTTTGTTTTACATTAAAAAATCGATTATCATATTTCCAAGTTGAAAATTCAAAATTATTTTCATTAAGATATCTATCTCTTTCTTGAATAGACATTTGTATTGAATTTAATCTAAACCAAATAATCGGTTTTTTATTATTCCATTCACACATAGTTTTTACATCTTCGCGTGACCAAAATAAAGACCATTTACGTATAAGCCACATAGGGTGACTCATAAATTCTGCCCATTGCTCTTCTTCTTTTGGTTCAGTTAAAGACTTTTTACAAGATTCACTATATACTCTCAATAAAGCATTTATTAATCCTGTAGCTTTATAATGAATACCCTTGGCAAGCGCAACACTTGTTGAAACAGCAGCATAGGCTGGGACACTATCCATATAGCTAATTTGATAAGCACCTATCCAAAGCAATATCTTTACTTTTAATATGAGATTATGCCAGTCATTTTTATAAACCTGTTTTAATTCCCATTCGAGACGCCCTCGCATTCTAATTGTACCCTGAATTAAATCAATAGTAAATCTTTTCTCCCTGTCACTTAAATTAATTTTCACTAATTTTTCTTGAGTAACTTCAGATAGTCTCCTATCTTCATCAAAAGCTTTAAATATAATCTCCCATGCTAATTTCCTTGTTCTTAATTTTTTTTCAATTACTGGCATATTGCATCTTTAAAAATCTTATTTCCAGTCAAATAACTTGCAACATCCATTCTAGGTTTACCTTCTGGCTGAATTTCATGCACATTCAACACTCCATGACCTGTCATTATTAATATTCTATTTTTTTTTGATGTTATTTTACCAGGTGTTTTAGCAAATTCATCTTTAGATGGATAACTAACAAAAGAAGAAAATAATTTTATTCTTTTACCATTTAAAGTTGTGTAAGCACCTGGTTTAGGTGTGAATGCACGAATTTGATTATGAATTGAAATAGCTGAATTCATCCAATTTATTTTAAAATCTTCAGATTTAATTTTTGGCGCTTTTGTAGCATATTGATTATCTTGGATTTGATAATTAAAAATACCTGACTCAAATTGATTCAATGTCTTCAATATTACATCCTTTCCTAAATTTGAAAGTTTAGTCCATAATGTTCCTATATTATCATTTTCTTCGATATTTACTTTTTTCTGATATAAAATATTTCCTGTATCGATTTTATCATTAATTTTAAAAGTTGTTAGACCAGTCTCTTTATCTCCATTTAATAAAGCATGATGAATAGGAGCTGCACCTCGATATTTAGGTAAAAGCGATGCGTGTAAATTCACAGCACCATTTTCTGCTATTTCATATAAATTAGAAGGTATTTTTTTATAAGCAATAACTACCATTAATGAAGGATTTAAAGATCTTATTTCATCTAAGAATTCAGGACTATTTAAATTTTTTGGTTGTAAAACAAAATAACCTAATTCTTCAGCTTTTTGTTTAACAGCTGAAGAAACTAACTTACGTCCACGTCCCGCTAGCTTATCTGGGTTAGTAACAACTGCACAAATATTATGTTTTGAATTATGTATCGCTTCTAAGGAAGGAACTGCAAAATCTGGAGTTCCCATAAAAATTATATTTTTCATCTAGAATAACCATTTTTTTTAAATCTGGAACACTAAGTTGATTAAACTTTAAAGAATGACTCCAGTAGATGGATAACCATTCTTAGATATTTCTATCAACTTATTATGTACCAATTTACGTTTGGCAGGAGATAAATAATCGGTAAAAAACTTACCATTTAAATGATCTAATTCATGCAAAATGACTCTGCAAAGCATTCCGCTAAATTTTTGGGTTTTTCTATTTCCCTCTTCGTCGTAAAATTTTACAACTACAGTTTCTGCTCTCTTTACAGAAGCACGAATTTCAGGGATACTTAGACATCCTTCCTCAATTTCTATATATCCTTTTTCTTCTAGAATCTCAGTGTTTATAAAAACCATCGGTTCTATATTTTTATATTCATCTAGATGAGAAACATCAATCACCATCAAATTCATATCAAAACCAACTTGATTTGCGGCAAGGCCAATCCCTTCTTCTTCATACATCGTGTCAAACATATTATTTATTAAATTCCTTAAATCACTAATCATATCAGGGTTAATAAATTTTACTTTTTTACGTAAAATGGTATTGCCATATTTAACAACAGGTAAAACTGACATTATGTATTTTCCTTTGGGGACATATTTTGCTCTGGTGTACCAGCTATATATGCTCTTGAAATCTTCACGACTGTACCATTACCAGTATCAACATCAACTACGGTATCATTTTTGCCCTGAAATGACTTAACGACACCAATTAAACCACCTCTTGTAATAATTTTATCACCTTTTTTCAAACCACTTAAAAAATTTAAATGTTGTTTACGTTGCTTATTTTGAGGACGCAATATCATAAAATATAAAATTGCAAAAATAATAATCATTGGCAAAAACATTGCAAATGAATTTGTCTGCCCAGAGGCATTTTGTGCTATTAAAATATCCAAAAGGTTCTCCTATTTAATCATTTAAATTACAAAAAGTTCATCATTAACAAATTGAGATTAATTAAAATTATTCATAATTTACATAAAAATATGAATATTTGACTCTTAACATAAAAAATATAATTACTGTGTAAACTTATATTAAAAGTAACTAAAAATCGACTATCGTTTTTTTTGATTTAAATTTTAATTACTTTCTATTAATTATATTTATTATTCTTGAGTGTATCATTCTGACAGAAAGTTTACCATCAATCAAATGTATTCGATTAGGATTTACTTTTGTAAGCTCTATAAAACCGTTTCTAACCCTAGTAAAAAAATCATTACCAGCTGACTCCATTCTATCAAGACTAGCATTATTTAATCTTTTTTTACTCTCTTCGATAGATATATCAATAAAAAATGTATATTCAGGATAATTATCTTTAATCGCAAATGAACTAATTACATCTAATTTTTTTAAATCCATTCCTCTACCATACCCTTGGTAAGCGAGCGTACTATCAATAAATCGATCGCAAATAACAATCTTTTTATCATTAAGCGAGGGTATAATAACTTCTTTTACAATCTGGGCTCTGGCTGAGGAAAATAATAGAGCCTCAGATTCCAAGCCAATATCAGTATTTTTTGAATTCAAAAGAATGCTACGTATTTGTTCAGAGATTTTTGTACTTCCAGGTTCTCTTACAGAAATTACCTCAAAACCCTTTGTCTCAAAATAAGATTTAAGTAATTTAACTTGAGTTGTTTTACCACAACCATCAATACCTTCAAATGTAATAAACATTACAGTTTAAATTCTTTTTTTGCTATTGTAATTACAAATTCACCTTTAGCTTTTTTAATTTCATATTTTTTAATAAAATATTCTATTGGTTTTGTTTCAATTTCTTCAAATTTTTTTGTTAACTCCCTTGAAAGAGAAATGAATCTATTTCCCATATAATCGTGAATATCCTTAAAAGTTTTTAAAAGTCGATGCGGAGATTCAAATAAAACTATAGATGTATTCAAACTAGATAAAAATTCAAAGCGAGTTTTACGTCCTTTTTTTTTCGGAAGAAAACCTTCAAAATAAAATTTATCAGAAGGTAAACCCGAAACACATAAAGCGGATAAAGAGGCATTAGCACCTGGTATTGGAGATACTTTTAGTTGTTGTTTTTGAGCTTCTCGTACAATTCTAAAGCCCGGGTCAGAAATACATGGAGTCCCTGCATCTGTTACAACAGCAATTGATTTACCTTTGTAAATTTGATTACATAACTCCTTAGATCGCTTAATTTCATTCCATTCATGATAGGAAACCATTAAAGTTTCAATTTTATAATGATTTAATAGTTTCCTAGTCTGTCGTGTATCCTCCGTCGCAATTATATCAACGGATTTAAGTATTTCAATTGCTCTAAAAGTTATATCCCCTAAATTGCCAATGGGAGTAGCAAGAATATAGAGGGTTCCACTCATTTACTTTAAGCAATTACTTAAAGATTTTCTTACAATAGATATTGCAATATCTATATCTTCTTTTGTGACATTTAAATGTGGCCTGAACCGAATTGATTGATCACCAGATGGTAAAATAAGCAAATTATTATTCATCATCTCTTTCCATAAATCATCTCTTTCAGTTCCAGATGGTAAATCAAAAGCACAGAAAAGCCCAAGTCCACGAGAGTTTGTAACATAACCAGGATAATCGTCCGTTAATCCTTCTAATTCTTCTAAGAGAAAGTCGCCCATTTTTTTTGTATGATTTATTAAGTTTTGATCCTCAATTAATTCTAAAATTCCTTTAAATCTCACCATATCAACTAAATTTCCACCAAAAGTAGAATTAATTCTGCTTGATTCTTCAAAAACATTTTTATCAACTTCTAAAATTCTATCACCGGCTAATAAACCACAAACCTGTGTTTTTTTACCAAATGATATAATATCAGGTAATGGTGATTTTTTAATTTTTTTATCACATGGACATATTTCTGGTGAGAAATGCTGATGAGCCCACATTTTACCTGTAATACCTATACCTGTTTGTACTTCATCGTATATTAATAAAAATTCATTTTCTTCAGATAATTCTTTAAGTTTTTCAAAAAAACGACATCTAAAATGGTTATCACCGCCTTCTCCTTGAATTGGTTCAATAATTAAACCAGCAATTTGATTTGGATTTTCAACTAAAGCTTTCTTTATCTGCTCAATAGCCTTTGCTTCTTTCTTTTTAACCATTTCTAAATTATAACTATTCAAAGGGAATTTGACGCTAGGATTATCAATTCTCGGCCAATCAAACTTAGGGAAATACATTGTCTTTCTTGGGTCAGTTGTATTTGTAAGGGACAATGTGTATCCAGTTCTTCCGTGGAATGCTTGTTTAAAATGAATAATTTTAGTTTCTGTTATTGATATATTTTTTTCTAAATTTTTACGAACTTTCCAATCAAATGCAATTTTTAAAGCATTCTCTACTGCTAAAGCACCACCTTCAATAAAAAACGCATGTTTTAAATATTTTGGTACTGCTATTCGATCAAAAGTCTCCATACACTCTGCAAACATAGTATTATATAAGTCTGATAAGGTCGGTTTATGTATGGAAGCCTTAAATAATTCATCTTTCATTGAGTGGATTTTAGGATGATTATATCCAATTGATGCTGAAGCATACATAGTAAACATATCTAAATGTTTACTTCCATCTCTTTCATCTACAACCCAAGAACCTTGGCTTTTATCTAAATCCATTATTATATCAAAACCATCGGCTAATATATTTTTACTTAATATATTTTTTACTTCAGATGCTTTCATTTCAACCTCAAATTTTATAAGTTAAATTTAATACCTTGAGCTAGTGGTAACTCAGAACTCCAATTAATTGTATTCGTCTGTCTTCTCATATATGCTTTCCAAGAATCAGAACCAGACTCTCTCCCTCCTCCAGTATCCTTCTCACCGCCAAATGCACCACCAATTTCTGCACCAGAAGTACCAATATTAACATTTGCTATTCCACAATCACTACCCGTATGTGATAAAAATTTCTCAGAATTCATTATGTTAGACGTAAAAATTGATGAAGACAACCCTTGAGGGACATCATTATGCATTCTGATAGCATCATCTATTGTATCATATTCAATTACGTATAATATTGGTGCAAATGTTTCTTCTTGAACTATTTTATACTCATTTTTTGCTAATACAATCGTGGGTTCAACAAAAGAACCAGCACAATCTAAGGTATTACCACCATAAAGAATTTCACCTCCTTGTTCTTTAACCTTGACTAAAGCATTTTCAAAATCTTTTATTGCTGATTTATCAATGAGTGGTCCCATTAATGTATTCTCTAATAGTGGGTCACCTATATCAACTTGTTTATATGCACTTATTAGTTTATCAACTAATAAATCCTTCATATCCTTTCGAACAAATACCCTCCGTGTACTTGTGCATCTTTGCCCAGCAGTACCGACTGCACCAAATACAATACCTGGAATCGCAAGTTCTAAATTAGCAGTATCATCAATAATGATAGCATTATTTCCACCCAATTCAAGGATAGCTTTACCCAACCTTTCACCAACAACTCCACCAATTCGTTTACCCATCTTAGTAGATCCAGTTGCTGAAATTAATGGTACCCTCTTATCGTTTACAAGCATTTCACCAATTGTTGAACCACGCCCTATAATCATATTAAAAATACCAGGATATCCTTCTCTTTTTAATACATTATTACATAATTCCTGAATTGCAACTGCGCATAATGGTGTTTTAGAAGAAGGCTTCCATAAAGTAACATTACCACAGACAGCTGCAATAAATGCATTCCATGACCAAACTGCAACAGGGAAATTAAAAGCAGAAATTACTCCTACAATTCCAAGAGGATGCCATTGTTCATACATTCTATGCAAAGGTCTCTCTGAATGCATTGTCAGTCCATATAGCTGTCGAGAAAGCCCAACAGCAAAATCTGCAATATCAATCATTTCCTGGACCTCACCATCTCCTTCTGCTTTAATTTTACCCATTTCTAAAGAAACTAAGCTTCCTAGCAAATCTTTTTTATCACGTAATTCATTTGCCATTTCTAAAATTAGTTGACCTCGAATTGGGGCAGGAACTATTCTCCAACTTTCAAAAGCTATTTGAGATTCAATTATAACTCTTTCATAGTCTGCTTCAGAGCACATTTTTATTGAACCTAACTTCTCACCAGTTGCTGGATTAAATGACTCCAAGATACCCCCATTACCGGTAGCAAAAGATTCAGATCCACCAATTCCACAGCCATAATTCATTTCTTTCACACTTAATTTTTTTAAAATATCATTCATACTTATTTCCTTTATTCATGCCTCCCAGCATCTAACTAGATGGTTTTCATTATTTGGTAAAGCCTCTAACATTGGTAAATCTTTAGAACATTTATCCGTTCGAATTTCACATCTTGGATTAAAATGACAACCTGATGGAAATTCTGTAGCATTAGGAACTAATCCCTTAATATTAAATAGTTCCTTATTTTTATTTTCACCAATCACTGGAATAGATTTCATCAATCCTTGTGTGTATGGATGTTTTGGTGATTTAAATATCTCTCTAATTTTTCCATTTTCAACAATTTGTCCAGCATACATAACAAGTACCCTATCACAAACTTCAGCAATTACACCTAAATCGTGAGTAATCATAATCACAGCTAAATCTAATTCGTTTTGTAATTGTTGAATTAAATCTAATATTTGCGCCTGTATTGTTACGTCCAAGGCTGTAGTTGGCTCATCTGCAATTAATATTTCAGGATTACATGATAAAGCAATTGCAATCATAACTCTCTGTCGCATTCCACCTGAAAGTTGATGTGGATATTCATCAATACGTTGGTCTGGAGCTGGAATCCCGACTAAATCTAACATTTCTATTGCTTTTTTTCTAGATGAATCATAGTTTAATTTTTGATGTAGCTGAACAACCTCAATGATTTGGTTTCCAATAGTAAAAACAGGATTCAATGAAGTCATCGGCTCCTGAAATATCATAGAAATTTTATTTCCGCGAATTCCTCTCAGTTCATTTTCCGACATTGTTAATATGTTTTGATTCTTATAAAGAATCTCACCACTCTCATAAAATCCTGGGGGCTGATCAATTAACTTCATAATAGAGAGTGATGTAACAGATTTACCACAACCTGATTCACCTACAATACCTAAAGTTTCTCCTGAATTTAAGTTAAAAGAGACATCATCAACAGCATGTGCAATACCATTATCAGTATGGAAATAAGTTTTTAAATTTTTTATCTGTAAAATTGGATTATTCAATTATTATGCACTCATATTATCATTAGATTTATCAAATTTAAATGCCCATATTGCTAAAATTATAATCATTACTCCAAATATCCAAAATGAACCATAATAATAATCCTTAGAACTATATTCGATAAGCGAATTAAATCTACCAATCAATAATGAAACCCTCCCCATAACTGCAAACCCAAATGATGCACCAAAAGATATCATTAAAAAGTAAATACCTATTTTACTAAATTTACTTATTATTCCAGTATCAGACCTAGAAAAGAAGAAGTATAGTAAACCTGATAAGGTTCCAAAAATTATTATAGCTGAGTTAATTATATCAGTTGGTGAGGAACTTAAATCAATAGTAGAAGCTGTAATTTGCTCTAAAATATCGGAGTTTAAATATCCATAAAATCTAAGCCCTGCAGCCATCCCAACTATATATGCAATTGCCCATCTTGCTAACCATGATAAACTTGGAACCAACCTTAATAACATAAAAATTCCAAGCATAAAGGGGATTAAATAAGAATAAGAAATATCGTTCCAACCACTATCTATACCATTTTCTGGAAAAACATCATTGTCAACTATTCCAAAAATCGTCGTAAATCCTCTTATAATTTTATAAGGAAAGTACCAAAGTGTATTTATTAAACTCTCAGTATTTTCATATTGAGAAGATGGCCAGAGCCTTCCAAATAAATTAGGATGAACTTTTGTCCAGAAAAAAGTAACAGCCCAGTAAGCCGAAGAAATTCCTACAAAAATATGCTCAGAAGCTTTATAAAAAGGATTATCTTTGTAAAGATAGCTTAAAATTGCTAGTGTGAAAAGAATCGACAACCATGCTCCAAAAATTTCTACACTTATCATGAATACTTCTGTCCTTTTTTACGTTTTAAGTAGTAAGTAATATTACCTAAAATTATAAATATAATAATCGCAACATGAGCGAAGGATTGTGCAGCCATTAAACCTGTAGCTGTGCCAGGAATCCCAATCAATTTTTCAAACTCTGCAGCTCCAGGCATACCTGCTAAGATACCTTTTATTTGTCCACTTTCAACATATGGTAATACTTCTGTTACCTGAATTGATGTACATCCTGTAGACATAGGAATTTGGTGAGGGTCTGTAGCAAATTGTAGCCATTCTTTAGAACCAGGAAATCCCGCTGATAGGCTAAATACAAAATCAAAATCTTTGATGTTATTAATACCATCCATTATAGGAAGTGATTCCAATTTATTTCCTTTTGTATCTTTTGAAAATAATTGACGAATATCAGACGCAACTCCTTTAACTACAGCTTCATTTCCTGGTTTAAATCCTAAATTCACATAATCATTTCCATAACTTAGATTTAATTCATTATCAGCAACTTGTTTAAATGCTTCTTGAGACATAAATAAACCATCAGGCCAAAGTGCCATACCATAAATCTTATGCTTCTTATCAAATAGTAGTCTCAATAGTCCAATCGCCATCGGGTGAATTTCAGGCTTAGTACTTGGACCATATTCAAAAGATAGTAATATCCTAGAACCTTCATCTAAGTCTTTTAATGCTTCATAAACAGTTTGAGAATGAACACTAGTCTGAATAGGAATATTAATTGGATAAATGAGAGGAATCAATACAGATAAACCAACAATAAAGAAAATCCATTGTCGATTAATATTTCCTAATTTAATAAATAATCGCTTTATGGCATTCATACTATTCTCCCAAAAAGGATCTTTCTAATCCGGTAATAATTCTAAGCGAAGTTCCTACAATACCTAAAGCTATTCCAATCATAATAGCTCTAGCTCCTGCAGATGTTGGTACATTAAATATCCAACTTTGCAAATTTGGTAAAAATAAAAAGGATGGTGATTGAGGGTTAAATCCATTTACAAAAGCTAGGCTGAAATTAATTATTAGTCCCAATAATATTATACCAAATAGAATTTTTCTATTTTTAACCATTGGAGCAATAAATGCTCCAAAACTAAATACTAAAATACAGCCAATAGTCCATGCAGGAATTAATGCTCCTATTGGAACTCGACCTAACATTAGTATTACCCCTGATACCAATAATAACGTAGCTTCAAAGTTTCTAATCCTAAAAGCTCTATAAGACGCCGATGCAACAAAAAATGCTAGTAATGCGAACATCGTAGCAGAAAGCGGCGTATAAATATAATCAAAAATCCAATAAAATAATGAACCATCAGTATTAAGATGTGCTCCCCATTTTTTTTGTTTTACTATACCATAAGCAGAGTATTTTAAAAATTCCTCCATTTGTTTTTCTGCTGAAGATTTTAGTATAAAAATTTTAGGTATTTCAAACACACCATTATTTTCATCAATTTTTTTTATAATTTGATTTTTTGGTATGGATGAATATTTCAATACCATTTCAGCAACTTTATTTTTATCAGTTACTCCTGATACTTCAATATAGTTTGATCCTCTAAAAAAGAAGCCTGCAAAAATGACAAATATAAATGATAGTATTGTCAAAATACTATATTGCCAATTTTTTCGTTTTTTTATAATATTCAGAAACTGCATTTTTATTAAATTCAATGAACCTAAAAATATTGCAAAAGAAGAAATTATATCAAACCATTGAGTAGAATCATTGTTTACAAAATCTTGAATAGACTCAATATTTATAAAATGTCCAAATAATGTAAGAGAGCCAATTGAAATAACAATTAATAATGGAATAATTCTTTTCAGTATCATTATTTATTTAATATTAATTCTTTAATTGAGAAATTGAGTAAACCTGTTTGATTAAATAAATCTAAAATAAGAATTGTAATAATAGAGACCATTACCATCAACTTTACTATATCTTGACCTTTAATACTACCAAGCATTTGAGGCTTTCCAGACAAGTAAGCACTTGCTGTAAAAAATTCTTCACCAATCAATGTATAATCACATGCTGTTACGAAAAATGGGATTTGTGATTGTGAACCTGTACCAGCGATTTGAATAGCTCCAATTGAATTACCAGTTTCAGCAAATATCAATGATTCTGCATAAAACTTACCTTGATAAAAACAAGCTGCAGGTTTTTCTCTTAGCATAATACCATTGACACCTGCTGCATAAGCAAATTGATCTTCTGAGACATAATGTACCATATCGTCATAGAATAAATCCGGTCTTCCAGCTTTTAAATATGACTCACTACATGCTTCTCTAGCTGCCTCCATTACAATTGCTTTAGAAACAGGTACATTTAACCCTGTTTCGTAATTAGCAGTCATTCCTGCAACATGACCTAGGACAACCATTCCAGACACTGTTTCAACTTGATCCATGTCTGAAATTCCTGGGACAAATAAGACAGATTTGCCCATCTCAGTTGCACGACCAACAGCTTCTTCGATTGCCTTTAATGCAGACAAGGGTCTTAAATAAATTTCTTCTCCTGACTCAGCTTTTTGAATAAAGTACTTAATAGTCAATGAAACTATTATTACTGAAATAAACATAGAATCTTTATCAGTTACAAAAATAGTACCTCTACCCAAGAAGTATACAACTAATAGTCCAAAGAAAATCCCAACATATTTTATTATTTTTTTATCCAACTAAGCCTTATCTGAAAATTCTAATTTTTCAATTTCCTTTAATAACAATTCGATATTATTTCTATCCTGCATCAATTCTGCCATTCTATAATATGGATCAGATTTAATAAAAATAGTAAGAATCGGGCCAAAAAACACCATTGCCTGACTACCATAAAATGAAACATATTTCATCATATCTAAAAACAAAATTACAGGAACAGAAAGTCTATAATCAAATATTCTTTTTGCCAATCGTATTATATGTGCTTGTTCTGCTTTTGTTAATTGATGAGTTTTCATTTTAAGATAATATCATTTCTAAATTTGCTCTAGGAATAATCTCTTCATCACCATTTTCAAATTTAATTTTTGCAATTCTAACTTCAGTTTCAGATTCTAATTTAGTTAAACCTGAAGGTAGTTCTATAACGGTCCCAACCATACCAAAAAATGGAGTACGAATTACACGGACAAATGATCCTTCTGAAATTATCATATCTTCTTCTTTAAATTCATTATTCTCATTTTCATCAGTATTAGGGATAATAACTTCAGGACGAATTACGCCAGCTCTAATTTGAGTAGAGCCATTAATAACCGCTGTTTTATTTTCAAAATGTTTAAATATATCAAATGTTCTTTTAGCCATAGCAATCTCACCAAAACCTTCTGTAATCATTAAGGAAGTCCCTAATTCTTCAGACCCAGTAATCGCTACACCTAAATTATACCCTAATATTTTTGATAACGATTCGTAGTTAAATCCACCAACTACAATACCTGAAACACCAATATCTTTTGCTTTTATAAATGCTTCATCCTCTAAAAATGAACCACCAATTATAATTTTATTTTTATGATTTTCATTAATTTTATCAGCTGTTAATACTTCATCTCGTAAATCTACAACAAATTGTATAATACCTTGATTTTCACCTCCAATTCCTAAAATTCCTTGAATTAATGCACCTTCGGATGAAATAACAACACCTTCTTCATTAATGATTGATTTTATGTTACCAGAAGCATACGCATTTATTTCGATTGGAATATGCGGTTCAGATAAAATGACCTGGCCTGTTACATCTGAAATATTTGCAACAGTACCATCAATCGGTGATTTAAGTTCACTTTTAAAAAATCCAAAGAGACCTTTTGACTCTGCAATTATTTGTCCTTTTAATATTTTATCATCAATTTTTACTAACATGCATTTATTTACTATATCAGGGTCTATATTTAATTTTTTTGCAACATTAACCATTTGTACATTTCCAGGAATCTCTGTTGATGCTACAATAGTATCTATATCTACTTTATCACCAACCTTAACTAATACCTTTCCTTTTAATGGAAGTCTTCTATTCTTTGTAATTATTGTATTTGATAATACCTTTAACCCTGGAGTATAAGATCTTGCCATTATTCAACCCCTTCTGGATATTCTTTACTAAACTTGGACCATTTCAATAAAGAGTTAAATCTTTTATTTTCACGTTTTGAAATATTAAAAGGCTGCCTTCCCCTTCCGTCTAAAAATATCCCTACTACACCACCTTTTATTTTAGTAGAAATTGTCTCATTTATTCCAGCGCCTAAATCTAAATTTTTACCGGGTGTTAATTTCACATCATAAAATCTATCTCCTAATTCTATTAATGTCAATTCACCATATTTAATTTCTCCTGATTGAAAATTACCATCAATATTAATTTCATATTTTAATACCATTTTATCATCTTTAGGAATTCCTACAGGTGCAATACATGAACCTAAGTTTATAAGACAATCCTTTTCAAAAACTTCTATGGCAGCTTTTTTGTGGACAGTAGACAGTACTCCAAGTTGAGGCATCATAAAAATAGAATCAACAGCTAATTGAGTTATTCCCTCTGGTAGAAATGCGTCAATCAACATCCTAGCAGACTGCGAACGGCGCGGTGCATGGGAAAGAACACCACCAGAGCCAACAAGCATATCTAATTCAAGCATTTTTACAAGAGTATTTCCAGAACCAGACTGTTCAAAAGCATCAGATATAGTTCTTTCTTTTTGAACGCCTTTTAAATCCACTGCAAATTCTTTATGTTGTTTAAAAGATAATCGAAGAGCCTCTCTTGCAATTGCCTGTTCAATCTTTAATGCATCTAAGGTCTGCGGTATTGTTGTAGGGCGAATCATTTTATTTGCAATACGATTTGTGAGCTCTTTTTCATCTAACTGAAATGGGACCCATTTAGATACATTATCAATTCCTGCTTCTGCAAGTACATTACAAATTGAGTAACTCATGCCTAGGTTTGCGCTTACAGTTCTATTAAACTTTCCTTTAAATACAGAAAAAACATCAGTTGTAGCTCCACCAATATCTACACCTAATACAGATATTTGCTCTTGTTTTGCAATTTTTTGAATGATTTCACCAACTGCTCCAGGTGTTGGCATAATTGGAACATTAGTCCAACTCATCAACTTCTTATATCCTGGTGCTTGCGCCATAACATGCTCCATAAATAAATCATGAATTTTATCACGACTAGGTTTTAAATTTTCTTCTTCTAAAGTAGGGCGAATATTATCTACACATGTTAAATCTGTCGATTTACTCAATCGCTTTTGAATCATTTCTGTCGCAGTTTTATTTCCAGCATAAATCACAGGTAATTTATAATTTATTCCTAGTCTTGGTTTAGGATTTGCTGCTTGTAAAACTTCACTAAGCTCAACTACATGATTTACTGTTCCACCATCAATTCCACCTGATAGAAGTATCATATCTGGTCTTAGCTGACGAATCCTTTTTACTTTTTCATGATAAAGTCTACCATCATTAGAAGCCAGAACATCCATAACAATGGCACCAGCTCCTAAGGCAGCTCTCTCAGCACTTTCACCTGACATACTTTTAACAACTCCACCAACCATCATCTGTAACCCTCCACCAGCAGAACTAGTCGAAATAAATATATCAATTCCATTATTATCTTTGAATGGACTAAGAATTTTTTCATCTTCAAGAATTTTTATTCCTGAAAGCTCCTCAAGTTCGATTATTGCATTTAAAACACCACGAGTTACATCTTCAAAAGGTGCTTCAACTGTAGTTGGTGCTTCACCTCTATGTGTTAAACGATAAACGCCATCAACTTTTTGTATTAATATAGCTTTTGTTGTAGTAGAACCGCAATCAGTGGCCAATATTACATTTATTTTATCTAATTGAAAACTACCTGACATATTTCTTTACTTTTTTAATCGTGGATCCATTGCATCTCTCAATCCTTCACCAACCAGATTGTATATTGTAACTGTAATAAAAATCGCAGTACCTGGAAAAACAGCCATCCACCAAGCATAAGTTGCACCTCTCGCAACAGATAAAATTGAACCCCATGAAACTGTAGATGCAGAGCCGAATCCAAGAAAACTCAGGCCTGATTCAGTTAAAATTGCTGACGCAATTCCAAAGACTAATATAACTAATACCGGAGCTATTGCATTTGGTAAAATATGTCTAAATATTGTTCGAGGTGCTGTAAACCCTAAAGCTTGAGCTGCTGTAACATAGTCCATATTACGAACTTTTAAAAATTCAGCCCTTGTAAACCTAGCAACTGCTGGCCATGAAGTAAGCCCTATAATTACCATAATAAGCCAAATCCCTCCTCCAGGATAAAATGCAACTACAGTAATAATTAAAAAAAAAGTTGGGATTGTCATCATGACTTCAATTATTCGCTGAACTAATATATCTATTATACCGCCATAAAAGCCTGCGAATGCTCCTAAAATCACACCAATGATAATTGCTATACCCATTGAGATTAACCCCACAGCAAGTGCTGTTCTTGTTCCATGAATCATACCACTTAAAACATCTCGTCCAATTTGGTCAGTCCCAAACCAATGTCCTGGGCGAGGGGAATGAAATCTTGCAGTATAATCCAAACTGGTAGGTAAATATGGTACTAAAGGAAATATTACAGAGTCATATTCTATTTTCTGCCAGTCTGCATTATGTAATTCTTTTTGCCAATTGGTTAATCCAAATTTCACACCATACTCCTTTAAAACCGGAAAATATCTTTCTCCATTTATGACGCAGGTTAAAGGCTTATCATTTGCGATAAAATCGGCAAAAACAGCTAAAATAAATATACTTAAAATCATATAAACACTAATTACCGCAGGTAGGTTCTTACGGAACTGTCGAATGACAATATTTTTATATGATTGACTCTGTTGAACCATTTAACTTTTACTTCCGAATGTAATACGTGGGTCTACTACTGAATACAATAAATCTGCTAACAACATTCCAATCAATGTAAGCACAGCTGAGATAGTAAATACAGCCATCACTATTGGATAATCACGCGATGTAATTGCTTCAAAGGCTAAAGAGCCCATCCCTGGTATAGTAAATATAGTCTCTATAATCACACTACCACCTATCATCGCAGGCAAAATATAGGCTAAAATTGTAATAATTGGAATAAGCGAGTTTCTAAGTGCATGTTTAAATATTACTATATTTTCAGTTAATCCTTTAGCTCGAGCCGTTCTAATAAAATCTTGACGAATAACTTCAAGCATACCAACGCGCATTTGACGAGATAAATAGGCAAAACTTCCGTAAGTATAAACAACGATTGGTAAAAATAAATGCCATACTATATCTTTAAATTTGCCAAAGGTTGTTAAATATTCATAATTATTAGAATATAATCCTGCATAAGGAAACAAACTAAAAAAGTCTCCGCCACCAAAAAATATAATCAACATTGTTCCAATCCAAAAATTAGGCAATGAGTAAAGAATAAAAACAATTATAGTACTAATTCTATCTGCGAAGGTATGCTGTTTTACTGCAGAGAAAATTCCGAGAGGAATTGCGATAATATAAGCTAAAAAAGTAGAAACTAAATTAAGAACTAACGTTATTGGAATACGCTCTTTGATTTTATCTAATACAGGCTGATTATCACGAAATGAGTTACCAAAATCAAGTTTTAAAACATTTGCGGTCCAAATATGATATTGATTTTTTAATCCATTCCATTTTAGACTAATACGCCTAAAAATTGATTTTGGATTTTTTTCATCATAATCATCAAAAAGTGTAAAATAAAAAACAGGTTTATCTAAATGCCATTGTTTACGGATTAACTCAATCATCTTTTCATTAAGATCCTTACCTTGACCCGTTGAAAGATTTTGTGATGCACCTACCCCTGCCTTTAATTCAGCAGGATCTCCGGGAGCAAGTCTTGAAATTGCAAACGATAAAATCGTAATTACAAATAAAGTTGGAAATACTAGTAGGATTCTTTGAAAAATATAACTGAGCATAAAACGGCTTTTTATTTACTTAGTATACTTTTGAATTTGTTTAGGAACCCACCATTCCTGCAAATCATATCCTGGTCGAAAAGGATATATCTCAACACCTTTGTATCTTTTGTGATATACTAAATGAGATTGAGAACAAACTAAAAATGTATATGGTTGTTCATCATGAAGAATTTCTTGAAATTCCAACATTAATTCTTTTCTTTTATTAGCATCAAATTCTTTTCTATTTAATTCACAGATTTCGTCAGCGCGTCGATTCTTAAAGCTAACTGAATTAGAACCTCTTCCAACTGCTTGAGATGAATGAAATGTCTGATAAGGATCTGGCCCATCTACTCCAAATACCCAGCCTAATATCATTGCATCAAATTTATGGTCACGAACATTATCTAAATAAACTGACCACTCCATAGTATGGACATCAGATCTAATTCCTACTTTACGCAATTCCTCAACCATAATTAAGCCAATTTTTTTACGAATTTCATTTCCCTGATTTGTTTTAAACTCAAATTTAAATGGTACTTTCTTACCATCTATTATTTTATCTAAAACTCCATCATTATCCGTATCTATCCATCCAGATTCAGCTAAAATTTGTTTTGCCTTTGATGGGTTGAACTCCCAAGGTATAATTTCTGAATTGAATTCTGGTCTTTTAAAATATACGTTCCCATTTGCAGTCTTAGCTTTATCATAATAAAGAATTTCAATTATTTTTTCCCTATTACATAAATGAGTCATAGCTCTTCTTACCATTTTATCCTTAAAGATTGGATGTTCATTATTCCATCCAATATATGAGTAATTAGGGTAATAAAAAGATTCCTTATTGTTATTAGATTTAAATTTTTGAGTATTTGTTTGATTGAAAAATAATTCTGGCGGTAAAGACCTAATTAAATCAATTTCTTGAGCCTTTAATCCTGTAAGAGCAGCATCATATTGTTTAACGGTTTTGTATATTAATTTGTCTATTGAATTCAAATGGACTGTTTCTGCTTGCTTCCAATAGTTTAAATTTTTCTCTAAAACTATTTTATCATCAGTTCGCCATTCTTTAAAAATATATGCGCCAGAACCAACTGGATTTCGCCCAACCTCATGACTATTAAAATATTGAGCAAATTTATATGCTGGTTCATCTTGAAAAAAATCTAAGTCCTCTCCATCATTTGAAATTTTAGATAATATATTATCTAAATCATTAAATGAATACCTATCCATGATGGATTCAGGATCATAAATATGCTTTGGCATAATGTAAATATTGGCACCTATAAATACAACATGCTTGAAATATACCTCACTACATTTAAATCGAACTTTAAATGGATTTCCATCAACTAATTCTGCATAAATGACATCCTTATAATAATTACGGGAAGGTGCTGCATCCGTAAAAGGATTCTTGATAGCCTTTAAAGTGAAAATTAAGTCCTCACCAGTTAATTGCTTGCCATCCGAAAAATATACATCTTCCCTCAATTCAAAAGTATAGGTTAAGTTATCATCAGAGACTTCAGGCATATATTTTGCAATCCATGGCTTGTATTCTAACGTCTGATTATCTTGAATAATTAATGTTTCGAAAAGATTCATTGCATAAATATAAGTTCCACCTGCACCTGTAGATGTAAATGGATTCAAGCCATCAGTATCACTGAGTTCATGCACAACTAGCCAATCGCCTTTATTGTCTTTTATTTTTATATCTTTTATATCAATATTCCAGTTTGAAGTGGTAGACTCTCCGCCACAATTCAATAGAAATGCTAAGAATAAGGTAGAAATTAATCTTCTCAATTTTTCTCCTAAAAATTTAAAATAAATAATGTTGTAGGTGCAGATATCATCAATGAATCAAAACGGTCTAAAAACCCTCCATGTCCCTGCAGAAAATGACTAGAATCTTTAATTTTTGCAATTCTCTTAAATTTGGATTCAAATAAATCTCCAAACTGACTTAATCCTCCAAAAATAAAACCTAATAAAATAGTATTTAAAAGAGATAAATCATATCCTAACCAATTAAATTGGTAAAAACTCGACATAAATAATAAAGCACATACAAGTCCACTCAAAGAACCTATCAATGTTTTTTTTGGGCTTATAGTTGGAGCTATTTTTTTATTTCCAAATTGCTTTCCAAAAATATATGCCGCTGAATCACATATCCATACAGAAACAAACATAGCAATCGTTAAAGGCAGTCCTGAAACTTCGTCTAACCGAATACTCACAATACTATAATAGAATAAACCTATCCAAACCGTGCTAAAAATAGATAATGAAATTGCAGCAATTGGCTCTTTTAAATCCATTATAACAGTTAAAATCATTCCAATAATGATACTTAGTAATAAGACTTGATGGATGCTTACTAAATAAATATCTAATGATGAAATTGTTAATAAAAATAAAGCGCAATAAGGAATTAATTCTATTTGCGAATATTCCATTTTTTTACACATGTTACTAAACTCATAAATACTGAAAAAACTTACTCCTGAAAAAAGTAATATAAAAAATATATCTCCGTAATACATGGCGCCCAACATTAGTGGAGCTCCAAATAAATTAATATATAACCGTGGTCGTTTTTTATGTGTATTTGTCATTTTGCAAAATAATAATGACTTAAAATTTAATATTAATTTTAAGTTCTTTGAGATTGTTATTTTCTAATTTTATTATAATCTTTTTTAAATCTAAAATTAATGAGTCTACATCTATAACAGTACATAAGTTGTAACTAACAAATTATTAGCAGAAAGTTTAAACAAATAAAGTACACTATCTACTTTTTTTCTTTCAAACTGAAGAGTTGCACCTGATACCTGTATTAAACCCTTAATTGTATTCTTTTGAGCTTTGCTCCCATCCTTCCAAATTTTTTCCCATTTTGAATGAGCATTATTAATTTTATTTTCATTGTAAAGCTTGCACCCTGAAATAATTATTTCTGTCAATTTATTTTCTGAAATTAAATTTTTATTTCCTGTCAATTTCTCATTACGCCTATTAGCTACTGATTATTAGATTTAATTTATAAAGTAAGGTTATTTATAATTAATAAATTAGTATATGAATAATTTAATAACAATTTTAATACTTGCTTTAACTATTTCCTTTTATATTTTTAAGAGAGAGAGAATGAACGAAAATTCAATTTCTGTAGACTTATTACGAGATAAATTGAAAACTGAAGATAATATTGGTATAATTGATGTCCGCACAATTAATGAGTATAATGGACCTAAAGGTTATATTCAAGGTTCTATAAATATTCCATTGTCAAATATTAGCAATCATTTAAAAGATATTAAATTGAGAAAATTTAAAGAAATATATGTAATTTGTCTAAGTGGAGCACGGTCTGCATCAGCTATTTCCATATTGAGTGATAGTAAAATAAATGCTCAGAATGTTAAAGGCGGAATAATAGCTTGGAATAAAATGAAATAAGGATTTTAACATGTATGAAGAATAAGCTTTATTTTATAATTTTAATAACTTCATTGATTTTTAGTGAAATCCCAGAAAGAAGAATAGTCGCTGAATGGGAACCAGCATTTGGAACAATGATTCGCTGGCCCTTAGGAATACCTTCCCATCTTGTAGTTGAGCTTGCGAGAGATAATACTGTATATGTTTTAGTTGAAAATATAAATGAGCAAAATCAAGCTAATAATACATTCAATAATTGGGGAATTGATAGTAGTAGCATTGTATTTATTCTTACAGAAACATACAGCCATTGGACTAGAGATTATGGACCTCAATTTTTAATTGGTGAAAATTATTGGAAAGTTATAAATCAGCAATTTAATGGATATCCTGAGGAAAGTGGTTGCAATGAAGAATGCGATGAGAACATGATAATGCATGACTGTAGTGGTATAGAATTCTGTAACAATCAACCTGAATATGCATCTGATGGATATGATTGCTATGTTAATAATGAATTCTGCCAAGATTTTAATAATGATGGTCAAATTATGGACTGGATTGGCGATGGGTATTGCGATGATGGAAGCTGGGGGTTAGACTTTCAATGTAGTCAGTATGGTTGGGACTGTGGAGATTGTGTTTTGAATGGAGATGATCCATATGGATATTGTGATGATAATATCTATTACAACAATAGAATAAATTCCGGACGTCCTACTGAAAATCAAATCAGAGGTTGGGAAGAAGATGATAATACAAATATAGATTTTGCAAATCATATGGATTGGGATATCTTAGATTTATCACTCTATTTTACAGGTGGTAATTTTATTACAGATGGCTATGGTATGGGATTTTCAACAGAAATAATATTAAATGAAAATAATATAGATTTAAACTCATTTATGACTATTACTCAGGAGGAGCTGAGCTTAAATAATTATCATGTTTTTGACAATCCTAATGAATCTAGTATTCAGCATATTGACTGTATGGCAAAGCTGGTAAATCCCGAAACAATAATTATTAAAGAAGTACAATTAGATAGTCCTGAATATAATTGTATAGAAAGCTTTGCTAATTCTTTTTATGAATTAAATACTTTTTATGATAGGCCATTTAAAATTCATCGAATTTTTTGTCCAGAAATTAATGGTGGTTCTTGGGAAATCAATTCCGTTGCCGCTTATACAAATTCACTAATTTTAAACAATAAAGTATTAGTGCCGCAGTACGGAATTCCTGAAGACTTACTAGCTTTAAACACCTACGAAATTGCAATGCCAGGCTATGAAGTAATCGGATTTGATGAAGATCCTAATAATCCATGGTTTGCCGAAGACGCTCTTCATTGCAGAACTATTGGAGTTTTTAATCCAAATATGATGCATATTTCTCATAAGTCAATACGAACTGAGGAGATTTCAACCAATACTATTACAGTAGAAGCTGAAATTTATGACTATTCTCAAATTCTAAGTTCTATAGAAAATGTAATTATAGTCTGGAGGTATGAAAGTGAGGCTGAATTCAATAGAAGTATTGAATTAAACTCTTCAATAGCAGGAAACTATATTGGAAACTTTCCAAATTTGAATCCAAACTCAGAGATTCACTACTATATTACTGCAGAAAATAATAATGGTAATGTAATATCTCATCCAATTGCAGGATGGCATTTCTTTACTACGTTAGATACAATATTTGGAGATGTAAATGGTGATATCTTAATAAATATACAGGATATAATTTTTATAATAAACTTAATTTTAACAAATAATTATCAATCAGTAGCTGACTTGAATAACGATAATGAAATTAACATTCTCGATATAATCATTATTGTAAATATTATCTTGGGAACTTAGTAAAAAAATCATAAAACAACTAAACAATTATTAAAATGTTTTTTTACCTTTATATAATTCATATCCAACTAGCCTTCCATCTAATTTACTTATTCGCAATGGTAGTTTAAATGAAGTTCTTAGCCCTATACTTTTTATTAATTCTCTATTACCACAAATAATAAATGCTTTAAATCCTTCACAGTGATTTTTTAATGTATCTCCAAAAAGTGAATATAGGTATGCTAAATTTTTAAACTGGTCTAGACGAATTCCATATGGAGGATTTGTTATTATTGTACCATTACTTGAAAATGGAAGCCAATCTTTTATATCAATATTCCTAAATTTAATAAAGTTTTGGACGCCTGCATTTTTTGCATGAATTATTGAAGATTGAACATAAAGTTTATTTATATCTGAACCATAAATTTCCAACGATATTTTTTCAACTATTTTTGAATCAGCTTCATTTTTAAATTCTACCCATTTAGAAGTATTAAACTCTGGAAAATGAAAAAAACCCCATTTTTTTCTGTGCTTTCCTGCAGGGATATTTTTTGCTATCTGAGCTGCCTCAATAGCTATAGTGCCGGAGCCACAAAATGGATCATACAAAGGTGTATCTTTATCCCATCCCACATATTTCAGTATATTAGAGGCTAATGTTTCATTTAAAGGTGCATCATGCTTTATTGTCCTGTAACCTCTTTTGAACAAAGCTTGCCCACTAGTATTTAAAAGTAATTTTCCATTATATTTATCAATTACAATTAAAAAATTTAAATCAGCATCAACCTTACTAACATTAGGCCTAGGTAATTTTTTATTTTTAAAATAATCAACAATTGCATCCTTTCCTCTTAACGCAATGTAATGTGTATTTCTAAACTTTTTTGATCGTTGGATACATTTGAATGAAAATGTGGAATTAGTTTTAAATAATTCATCCCATGATTTTACATTTATAGAGTTATAAATAGAATCTGAATTATTCGTATCAATAGAACATATTTCGACCCATAATATCATACCTGTACGAGATAAGTAATTAACTTTGTAAATATCTTCTATGGAACCTTTAAATGAAACACCACCTTCTTCTAACTTACGATATTTAATTCCAAGAGATTTCAACTCTTGGCTACAAGTAGACTCAAATCCTCTGGGACAAGTTAGAAATAATCTATATGGAGTAATAATCATAAAAAAAGCCCTCTCTGGAGGGCTTTAAATTACGCAATTTATCTATTATTTATTCACAAACTGTTTCAATTAGTTTTGCACAAACTTTATACGGATCCATGTTTGCAGCAGGCCGACGATCTTCTAAATAACCTTTTCCATTATTTTGTGTTGCCATAGGAATTCGAATAGAGGCACCTCTATCACTTACACCATATCTAAATTCTTTAATACTACATGTTTCATGAAGCCCTGTTAATCTTTCTTCATTATGTGCACCATAAACAGCAATATGCTCATCATGTTTTTTGCTTAATTTTTCGCATGCATCAACTATAACATCAATGCCTCCATCACTTCTCATAGATTTAGTTGAAAAATTCGTATGCGCACCCGCACCATTCCAATCCCCTTTGACTGGCTTAGGATGTAGTGTCGCACTAACACCAAAATCTTCTGCTATACGATATAATAACCACCTTGCTACCCACACCTCATCACCAGCTGCCAAGGCTCCAACAGGACCTACTTGAAATTCCCATTGTCCAGGCATAACTTCAGCGTTAATTCCAGATATATTAATCCCTGCTTCTATGCAAGCAGACATATGCTCTTCAACAATTTCTCTACCAAAGACCTCATCTGCACCGACACCACAATAAAACGGTCCTTGCGGTGCAGGATATCCTCCTTCAGGCCATCCAAGAGGAGATCTTCCGGTAAAAAATGTGTATTCCTGCTCTATACCAAACCACGGCTCTTGACTCTCATGATTTTCCATTAACTCCCTTAATGCAGCACGCGTATTTGAACGATGCACAGAACCATCTGGATTAAAAACTTCGCATAAAACTAATACATTATCTCCTCCTCTAATGGGATCAGGACAAAAATAAACTGGTTTCAACAAACAGTCGCTTGCATGACCTTCAGCCTGCATTGTACTCGAACCGTCAAATCCCCAATCGGATAATTGCTCTAAATTTGTAATAGGCCCATTAATAACGGTAGTTTTAGATCTTAATTTTTGTGTAGGTGTATGGCCATCCATCCAAATATACTCAGCTTTAATTTTAGACATATTGTCTCCTTTTATTTTTCATAGTTTCAGTCAAAAAAAATTGGTGTTAAATCTTTATAAGATGATAATATTAATTGAGTATTAGTTCTTATTACTCCTGGCCAAGACTGGATTTTTCTTAGTAAAATTTCTAATGAATTTGTGTTTTTTGTTTGGATAAGTAATACATGAGAACCATCTCCTGTTGTTGAAAAACATCTAACTACTTCAGGTGTTTTATTTGCTTCAATTATAACTTTTTCATAATACTTAGATGATCCAGATACAATAGTAATTAAGGCTGATACATCTAATCCTAATATATCGGTATCAAGAACCACACAAAATCCCTTGATTAAGCCTGAATCCTGTAGTTTTCTTATTCTTTCTGCTGCCGCAGGAACAGACAAGCCAACTTTTTCAGCAATATTACTAGCAGTTGCACGCCCATCAACCTGTAATTCAATCAGTATTTTTTTATCTATTTTATCTAATTTCATCTAAATTCTTTTTAATCGTACTTAAAATTACAAAACTTAAATAATATAAATACAATATAAAATTTTGAAAATATTATCTAACTCTTAATAATTTACTGTATTATTCATTAATAATATTAAATAGTTAATAATTGCTGTATTTAAAAATCTAAATTAAATTTTATTTTAAAAATATTAACAGAAATAAATTAAAAATAATGGGAAATTTAATAACTAAGATTGATAGTAAAACTAGTTAGATTAATTTGAATATTTGTTATTACAAAATTAAAATTAATCTTAACTTAGTTATTAAAAATTAACAATTGAATTAACAATTAAGAACGAATAAAAATAAAAAATTATTTACAGGCTTAATTCAATAAAGTTATTTTTTTTTGTTTT
>MDTB01082710.1_pt1 | contig 33068 bp, 36 predicted proteins | sample 811161 | NCBI WGS metagenome assembly MDTB01 (sample SAMN05326650, study PRJNA326480) | marine metagenome | isolation source: seawater | place: Mediterranean Sea | collected 2009 | reverse complement strand
TTCCTGGACATTATGGAGGAATGCAAGGTCCTGTTCAAATTTTATAGTTATTCTTAACTAGAAGCGTATGAGTGATGTTGGGAAATAGTTGAGAAAAATCAATACGTTTAATGACCGAGGACGGGAATTTGGATGGAACTCTTTTTGTCAGTTTCGCAAAATTTGGTTTATCCAATCGTTTAAATTGTCAACATATGCGTAAATCTTACTCCAAAGCACTTCAAAGTTAACTTCCCTCTTTTCCACTTTATTTAAATGTTTTATACTATACTCCTCATGGGTATACATAGACTAGTAATTTTTTTTTTGCCTGCACAGCTCATGCTAGACCATTGTCATACAACGATTCGTTTACATTTATGACGTTTTCAAACAGTATGAAGAATTCGTCGTACGTTCATTATTCTCCATTGTATAAGCGTTCCATCGGAATTGAAGTTTCGGAAGATGAAGCGTTTAATACTTCGTACGGACTATTAAGATATACACAACTGATCATTCGAAAAAATACCAAAAAGTCGCAAGCAAATTTATATTTTAATGCAGCCCTAGGTCTAGATGAGACTGAAATCTTTAGTTATGGTGTTCAAGGAGACTGGGAGACAAGGAAATATTTTCTAGGCTTTCAGCATAATAAAAAAAACTTTTTCGGGACGGAATTTTACGAACATTATTTTGTAGCAGAGACCGTTCCTTATGTTGGAAAGTATGGTGATCTTCATACGTGAATAATGTTCAAGTTTAAAAAAGATAGTCTTACGAAGGACACTCACACATATCCAATCTTTAAATTTTTTAAAGGGGATAGTTTGTTAGAGATAGGTTTTGATAACAGAGAACGATTAGATTTACGTTTTGTTCAACGATTTTAAACAAGGAGTCAATATGAAAAAAATCATATGTATTTTATTGTTGTCATTCTCAACATTTGGATTTTCACATAACTGTCAAGATCATACAGCTGAAAATAAGCAAAAGATGAAATTGGTTGATGGTAAGGGTTTTGAGATTGATAAGAAGAAATATACTTTATTTACAAAAAACCTTAACAACGGAGACAAAATAGCCGTTGTAAATGTTAATGGAATGGTCTGTGACTTTTGTGCTCGTGGAATTGAAAAAACTTTTATGAAAAGCCGCAACGTAAAAAAAATTGACGTGGATCTGGAAGTCGGAAAAGTTTTGATTGCCTATGCAAGTGGGGTTGAAATAAATTTCGAGGATATAAAAGAAAAAATTACTGCGAATGGTCAAACAGCAGTAGATATGAAAATATTCCAATTGTAATGAAAGATAGTATCACTAGCATTTTGCTTTAGCCACATCGTCATCGACACTATTTTGTTGTGCACTACCCGCTATTTTCGTGATGTTAGGTGCTGGAGCAAGTTTTGCAAGTTTGATCAGCATTTTCCCATTTTTAATTACATTGTCCTTTTATAAAATTGAACTTACGATATTTGCCTTTATAATGATGGGGGTCGCAGGTTTTTTTAATTATGAGGCATTATCTGCTCCGTGCCCTAGTGACCCAGAGAAAGGTAGGAAATGTATGCGCTTAAGATTTCAGTCAAGACTTATTTACTATATATCCTGCTTTATACTAATTTTTGCTACAATTTTCACATACATAGTGCCGGAGTTTATTTAAAAAATGAGTCACCCTGATCACTCCGACAATTATACTGCTCTTACGAGAATTGAGGGGCAAGTGCGTGGGATCCAGCAAATGATTGATGATAGAAGATACTGTATGGATGTAGTCAATCAAATTAGAGCATTAAATCAGCGTTAAATAGAGTTGAATCTAAAGTATTGGAAAAGCATTTGAGGAGTTGTGTTACACAGGTTTTAAATAAGAAAGAAATGGAAGAAAAAATTACAGAGCTAGTAAAAGTATTTAAGCAAATAAAATGATTATTAATTCTTTGGCTTACTAAGGTCATAGTATTATTCAAATAAAAATTTCCTTCATATTTCTTCCCCATTTAAATTATTTTTTTACAAAATAGGATACTTCTTAAACTGAGTTAGGGTTCAGATATATAGTGTCTTGATTAGATGAGGTAAAATATTTTTTATAGCGGTTGAACTTTTGTAATTACAGTGACAGAGAATTTTAAAGATGCAACTGCATTTTCTGTTGGATTAAAGGAATTTAAAAGGTAGATGTGGACTTGTTTACCGTCGTACTCACTTTTCTTCCCTCGTTAGCGATACTATTTTTTGTCATTAAATCAGATAAGTTTAGAGAGCCTGTAAAACTAATTGTTGAAGCTTTTATTTTAGGGTGTTTAATCTGTTTTCCTGCCGGGCTGCTAAACAATTTATTAATCTGGTCAACGGATGAGCCAGAATTTTTTTCTTTCCTTGCGGGATTGACAGAAGAATCATTAAAATTTCTTGCCCTATTAATCTTTATTAGACCTAAATCAGAATTCAATGAACCGATGGATGCTGTCGTGTATGGAACCCTAATATCTTTAGGTTTTGCTACCTTTGAAAATTATGAATATGTTTATGTATATTTTGATAATATTCCACCTTTAGAAATTGCAATTGCACGTGCGTTAACTGCTATACCATTACATGCTTCATGTGGAATTGTTATGGGTTGTTTTTTGGGTATGCATGTCTTTAGAAACTCGAATCTCGCAATATTTAAGGCAATTCTATATCCAATATTTTTTCACGGCACCTATAATTATTTGGTTGGTGCAAATCTTATACTATTTTTAGTATTTTTTATTTTTACGCTGATATACACAGTTTTTTTGTACAGAGGGATTAAGGAATTACAGGAGAAAAAACAAAAAGAAGAGGAGCAAAAATTAAACTAGTTAGTGTGGGTTTGCTTAACCCTCTTTCTCTCTAATATTAAATAGATAGTTCTTACGAAGACAATAATTCTATTTTCTTTCCCGGCTTCATTTGATTATGGGCTGTTATCATGATGAATCCATTATCTTTTTCATGAATCCTTTTTAATTTTTAAGAATGACGGTTTTTCATCGAATTTTTATAAATTATTTGTTCGTTCCTAAGAAAAAGGAACGAGCTGTTGTCGAAAAATTAATTCTGTAGCCTGTATAATCTATACCGAGCTACCCCACCTGAGGGGCTATTGGGACCTCTCATCTCTATTCCTTTTCCTAAATAAATTTCATTATTTATCCATGAATATTTTTCGCTAGAGGTTTTAAACTCAAAATGCCCATGCCAGTGCATGAGGCCGTTTTTCGGCGGGAATATGGACTTTCCTTGATCAAAGTTTTTATTTAATTCTTCGTTCCCAATTAAAATAGCCACATACTCCATTATCCCAGGCGAACTGTCGTCCATTAAGATATAACAGCGTAAGTCAATCTTGATACTTTCTTTCCTAAATGAGAATTTTTCAATACACGATATAATTTTTGCATTGGCGTCACCGAGTTTTATAGAACCAGAGTCCATATAGTTGATTGCTTGTGCTTCCTCAACTATGGTGATGGGGGTTTTTAAACCAATTACTGCTTCACCAATTTCTTCTACTTCTACCTGACTAAGTACTGATGTTATAGGCATTAAAAATGCAACCACAGTAAGGATTGATAATTTAGCAAACAATATTTTCATAATTACTCCGTTAATAATGGAAATAAAAAAATGGGTCAGACAAGTTTAGAAAAACAGTCAAGGGCCCAAACTTACCTGCTACTCAATAAATATATGATTTATTTACCGAGAGGTAAACAGTTATAATGGCTAAAACAAACAAAGCTTCATTTTTACCGAAAAACTAATTTATTTCATTAGAACTTGAAAAAAATAGGAATTATAGTTTGGCTTTTTCATGATAATTAATGATATTAATTTGGCGATGAAATTCGCAGACAAGATATCACAACTCTCAAAAGGAAAAATTGAGAAAGTATCTAAGCCACAAAACTTTTTTGATAAAAAACTATTTATGCATATTTGTGGATTAGAAATGACTTAGAACAAAGAGTTGACGAAAGTTTTCTATTTTTAATTTATTTTTAAAGGAGAAACTTATGTACATTGCGATGAACGAATTTAAGATCGTTTTGGGGAGAGAGTTAGAATTCGAAAATATTTGGAGAAATAGAGACTCTCATCTGGATAACATCGAGGGGTTTTTAAAATTTAATTTGCTTAAAGGCTCTAGCAAGGAGGACTATACAGTATATGTCTCCCACAGCTTGTGGGCTTCCAAAGCTGATTTTATAAATTGGACAAAGTCTGAGTCTTTTCGTTTAGCACACAAGGATGCTGGAAAAAATAGCCAGAATTATATTGGCCACCCTGTTTTCGAAGGTTACGAGGTGGTTCTCTGACGAATAAAGCCATCTGTGTCAAAAAATCGCAGATATATCAGTTTTAAAATGTAGTATTTACAACGATAAAAAAATCTATTTGATTTATTTACGCTGAAGCGTTTCATTCAATTAAATGCAAAAACTATTAATACTTACCTTACTTTGTTTTTTCAGTAATGCCGCTGCTGTCAATTGGAAAAAAAGTGTACAGTGACGCTAAATCAGATGTTTATTATTTTGATGAAGAAAACAAGAAAAAAGAGAAAGATTTTCACGTAAAAGTGATAATAAATTATTTAACGCCAATATACCCTAAATCGACTGCATCAATGAAATTGAAAATTGATTGTGAGAAAAGTCGTATTATAATTCTGAGAAAAAGCCTTTATGTTGAAAAAGGGAATGATTTTTTGGACAGCAGAGAGTTTAATCAAGGAAATTTCTTGTCGGATAGATTAAAGGATGAATTAGCAAAAAGAATGTGTTGATATTCCGATAGTTTATGAAAAATACAGTTCACATTTAATGACCCTTATTTTGCCAGCATATTAAAACGATCTTTGTCCACTGGGCTTATGAGAAGCACATGCAAATGCATTAGAGGAATTAGGGGTGTAAAGGTCTTAGTGCAGAGGCGTACGCGAAAGTGAAAAAGGTCACGACTAGGGGTGAAATACAAGCATAGCAACAACTTAAACCTCAGAAGTTCCTTATTTAGAAAAGGTGATGACAGGAGTCAACAGGTTCGTTAATATCAAAAATTTAATTTTTAAATTAAGCCAAAATTCTGTCGAACAGATATTTTTATTCATACTTTTGTTGATATTGAATTTCGAGGAACTCTAGTCTCAACCAGAATTTTTTAATGCCCACCTCTCCCTAGGGCACCCAAACAAATTTGATTAGGAGCTCTAGAATCCCGATACACTCTGTAATACTTAACTGATTGAGTACAATAAACGTCTCGCCATACTCGAAGGAATATTTGGATAAAGCACAGACGATAGATTAGTTAAAGAAATCATGGTAATAATATAAAAAAATGATCCGTACCAGATGAGAATTCATTTGTTATAAAATTAACTACGTGACTACGACTCTTACTGTCATATTGACCAACTAAGGATAAGGCTCAAGTGAATCTGCTCAGTTATCGAATTATAAATCTAGTGCAAGCGTTTGCTAGTGTAGCGCTGATGATCATTGCCGTAGCCTATTTTGAAAATCGTTTAAAATTAGAACCCTGTTATCTATGTGTGATTCAACGTGCTTTTATTATTGCCATAGGTATTATCTGTGCCTTCGCTGCAGTACACAATCCCCGGCAATTCGGGCAGCGTATTTATGCTGCTCTATCGATAATTATGGTGATTATAGGCAGTTATTTTTCGGGTAAACAGCTTTGGTTGCAAAGTTTACCCGAAGATCAGGTACCTTCCTGTGGTATTCCAGTCGACTATATATTTGACTATTTTTCAATAATTGAAGCCATTACTATGTTGGCTCAGGGTGACGGTAATTGCGCAGAAGTAAACTGGCAAATGCTGGGTTTGAGTATGCCAGGCTGGGTTATGGTTAGCTTTGTTGGTTTTGGTGTTTTGGGGGCGATTCAATTTTTACGCAAAGCTTAAAATTGTTAGAGGTTTTTAAAGAAATCAATAGGGCTGTAGATATTTAAGGAAGTACTGTAAAAGTAGTAACTCCGAAGAAAATTTAGAAAAGGAAACAAAGATGAGAAGATTATTACTTGGTATTAGTTTGATCATTTCTACTAATGTTTATCCAGACGTTGTACGACTCGCTTGCAGTAGTGATAAAGTTTTCAGTATATTCAGGGTTGGAGATACAACGGAAATTCATAAGGAAGTTAATCTATTAGCAACCATCGTGTCAATTAACTTGCCCAAATCCGAGATTAAAATATCCTGGAGTAATAGGACTCACAATACTACTGGTGATATTAATATGAAAATAATAGATGTAAGGAACGAGGGAAAAATAATTTTAGGTTTTAGAGCTGATAGTGAGTATGAATTACATCAGTTTGATTTAGAAAATTTACAGACGAGTTGGACAACCATAAAACCTACAGTGGATATGTATATGTTATCGAAATGTACAAAATCAAATTAATTTTTTGAAGTAGGAATAAATATACAAATTAATATATATGATTCATTTAATATTAAGTATTAGTACTGATTCATTGTTCATTACAAATTGGGATTAGTTGTTAGGTGATGAAAAAGTAAATACCTAGGAGGTTTTTAACAAGCTAGTAAAATTAAGCAATGGCTAATCTAAGTTTAAGATCACTTATTACTCTCAATAGAATTAGTTGTTTAAACCTAGTTTGGTGAAGTATCATACAAAAAGATTAGTTTGCAATAAAGTATAGTGAAAATTATATTAGTTTTAGCATTACCTTTATTTCTTGGGGCATGTGCCGGCATACCAGGAGATTCAGAAAGATGTGGAAAGTATTGTCTACCCTCTGACATAGATTGTTCTCCGAAATGTTATCGGGCTCCAGGTTTTCAGAGGTATGGTGCTTTGTGAGTATCAACGGAAAGTGTTTTGGTGGCAGATTTGTTGCCATAAACATAGTTGTATGGGACTAGTCTTTTTCCATGGATTGTTGTAAGTTCAGGATATCGTGTTAAATAAACATTGGATAACTATCGTGAAATTTTTTATTTTCTTTGTAAGTCTGTTTTTTGTTCAGAATAATTATGCGGCTTCAATGGACCCCCCTACATTAAAATATCTAGGCTCATTCCAATTTGATCTAAATGCCACTTATTTTATTGATGATTACAAAATGTTCTCCGACTTTGGGCCTGGTAAAATTACGCTTAAAGATGGAGGTAGTGGGATAGTGAATGTCTGTAATGAAAATACTGATGTAATAGCAAATGATAAAAAAACTATTGCTTTAACTGTTTCATGCGAAATTATAATGGATGATGGTGCTGGATTACGCTTGCAGTATTACGGAAGAATTGTTCCTGGAAAAGGCTTTTACGAAAAAGTAGAACATGGAGAAACGGCAAAAGTTAATGATGGAGTCGATTCATGGTTCACGGGTGTTACTTTTAGAACTAGCAGTAAAAAATACGCTTATCTAAATAATGAACTAATAGTCGGTAGAGGTACTAGTTTGACTTTCCCAAAGGGAATGAGAAACGGATCAGTAAATTATGATTTCTACAAAGTAACGTACTGAACCTATTCATTGACTTTAAAAACTAAAAAATTACCTAGCGGCGAAAGCGCATGATTAGCTGTATGTTTTAACCAACAGAACCATTCTAGTTCACACACAGACGCATAGTATTTTGTTGGTTAGTTCTGTCCTTGTGCGTAACTCGTTTCTTAATCACTAATCGAAGTCTGTCTAAAGATAGTTTTATCAAGCAATAAAAAGTGTTTTTAAAGATAACTAGTGAGAGGCAAATAAATCGATGGCCGCATTTTTTTAGAAGAAGTAAAGTGTCTTTTTTTCAAATATTCATGCTCAGTCCTTGAAGCGTATAGGGTGTATACTACTAATATGACTGTTGTCCGCTTAGTGCTGTTGCGCTGGTATTAATTTGTAGTTTAGAAAGTCTCAATTAGAATTTATGATTATTACGCTTGTAACATTCGCTTTCTTTTTCGGTTTGGTAATTAGTCGCATTGGACTGCCTCCGATGGTGGGATTTCTTGCAGCTGGATTTGCTTATAACTTTGCTGGATTTGAAGTTCCAGCAGGCCTTCAAACTATAGCCGATCTCGGAGTGACTCTTTTGCTTTTTTCGATTGGTCTAAAACTTAAATTAAAAGATTTGGCTACAGCAGAAGTTTGGGGAACTTCTATTGCCCATATTTTGGTATCAACATTATTATTTTTTATTGTTATTTTTATTGGGAAATCTTTATTTGATGTTCCATTATTTGATTTATCAGTTCCGGCAATATTGGTCTTAGCTTTTGGTCTTTCTTTTTCTAGCACTGTTTATGCTGTAAAAGTATTAGAAGATAAGGGTGATATGAGTGCACTCTATGGGAAGATTGCGATAGGCATCTTAGTCATGCAAGATATTTTTGCTGTTATTTTTTTGGCAGTGAGCGAAGGTAAATACCCAAGTGTTTTTGCTTTACTAGTTTTGTTATTGTTGTTACCTCATGTTAGAAAAATAATTTACAAGCTGATAGATCAAGCAGGGTACGGAGAATTACTTGTGGTAAGCGGTCTATTTTTTGCTTTGGTGGCGGGTTATGAGTTTTTCTACGCGGTTGATCTCAAAGGTGATTTAGGAGCACTAATTCTCGGTATTGTGATTTCAAATCATCCAAAGGCTAAAGCTTTGTCAAAATCTTTATTTAGTTTTAAAGAATTAATGTTAGTAGGTTTCTTTTTGTCTGTCGGAATGCAAGGGTTGCCTAATTTACCAATTTTTTTAACCGCAATAGGTTTAGTGCTGATACTCCCAATTAAAACTTGGTTATACTTTTTTATCTCATCTCGTTTTGGCTTGAGATCAAGAACAAGCTTACTTAACTCAATCACACTAGCAAGCTATTCTGAGTTCGGTTTAATTTTAGCCGCACTTGGAGTTTCACAAGGTTATTTATCTGTTGATTGGATGTTGATTATTGCAATTGCAGTAAGTATTAGTTTTGCTGCGGCAGCTCCATTCAGTAAAAATGTGGAAGAAATTTATCAAAAGTATAAAAAAACTTGGGATTTTTATCAGAAAGAGAATCTTCATCCAAAAGATAAAATCTTAGATACGGGTAATGCTACAGTTTTAATAATTGGCATGGGGCGAGTGGGAACCGGAGCCTACAAAGTTCTAGAGCAGGCAAAACCAGAGAAGGTTTTAGGAATAGAGTTAAGTGACGAACGCGCTTCAGAACTGAGGAACAATGGATATAACGTGGAAGTGGCTGATGCGACTGACACGGATTTTTGGAATATGGTCCATTTATCAAAACCTGTGGAGGAGATGATTGTACTTGCAATGCCAAATCACAGAAGTAACGTTTATGCTGCGGAACGTATCCAGGCCAGTAGGTTGGATTGTAAAATAGTTGCAATCGCAAAACATGAGACTGAGGTAGATGAGTTGTCTAAGTTAGGTGTATCCTCATTTAACCTATATCGTGAAGCTGGCGAAGGTCTTGCGAAGGAAGCACTTATTAAAATTAATTTAAAAATGTGATGTAGATTTGTTAATTGGATTTCCTTATTTTCTTTTTCATAAAGCATTAGCTTTAAAGTCATTCAAAAATCAAAGTAGCCAATTAATGTAGATTACAGCCTACATAAAATTTTTTCTCCCTAGGGATTAAAGGATAAAAATAAATTTTATATAAGTTATTATTTTATCTTTAAAGATTTTAAGGTCAGGAGATTTCTGATGTTTGAGTTTAGAGAACAAAGAATTGAATTTTTAGTAAATAATTCTAAAGTTGTCGGCAATTTATTTGTCCCAGAAAACGATAAGATATCAGAGTTTCCGGCAATGTTCATCGCGGGGCCTATGACAAGTGTCAAAGAACAGGTTACAGGAGTTTATGCGAAGGCCCTGGCAGAAAAAGGTTTTGTTACTTTGGTGATTGATCACCGCTATTTCGGCGAAAGTGGGGGTGAACCGCGTCAATATGAAAAGTTTACTGATAAAATTATTGATATAAAAAAGGCCTTTGAGTTTTTAAAAAATAGACCTGAGGTAAACCAGAGATATGTGTCTATTGTTGGTGTTTGTCTTGGAGCAGGTTATGCATTAGCTACTGCATCTGAAATTATGGGAGTTTACAAATTAGCGGCAGTTGCTGGTTACTATCGAGATACTGATGAAATGAGGAGTAAAAATTCCGAGGATTTTGATCAAAAGGTCTCTTCGGGGGTAAAGGCTAGAGAATACTATGAGAAAACAGGGAGAATTTTAAATATCCCCGCTGCATCTTTAACAGAAGAGGCCGCCATGCAAACACAAGATACAGTGGAATATTATACGAAAAGGGCTGCAGTTCAGAACTATGCCAATTTGTATGCAGTTATGTCGAGGGAGTTTTTTACCAAATTTGATGTACAAAACTATGCAAAGAAAGTTATAAGGCCCTTTTTAATGATCCATTCAAGAAATGCACTCTCACCTCACTGGGCTGATAGGTTCTATAAAAATGTTAAAACGAGTAAGAATCGTTATTTAATTGAATCAAACGGACAAACAGATTTTTACGATAATAGAGTAATCATCGATACTTGTGTAGGATATATAAGTAGGCATTTAAAGCAATCATAATTTTCGGAAATAAAACATTACTAGAATTCACGTCGACATCATTAATTTCTGTTTTTTAAGAATTGGAATTCGATTTTCTAAATCATCACGATTTTCTTTTAAGTCTTTTTTACAAAGCATTGGAAGGCCACCATTTTCTAGAAGAAATGTATTTGTTTTATCCAGTATGACTTGAGGTTCGAAAATTGAAGGAAATAAATTTAGCGTAAAGGCAGAACAAAAATGAGGGTCCTTATTTTCATAGATACTTGGCAAGGCATAAAAAAATTGTTCGATGTATGGTTCGAGGATATTTCTCTGAGAATGTTGTAAGAATCCACGCATGCCATGGCGTGCATAATCAGTTGAAAAACAACTTTCCTTTTTGAGAAAGTCGCTCCAACAGGCTTCTTTTATTGAAGGTTCCGGTAATGAAATCTTCGCTTGAAAGGCTCTCTTTTTTCCCATGTCGCTTTTGTCTTTATCTAGTTCTTCAGCGAGCATCTGTAAGCATCCCTCGTGACCGTAGATACACAACTTTGTGAGAATTTCCCATCTCTTATCTTGGTCGACGATTAAATTATTCGATAGATGCTCATCCTCTAAAAATTTCTTGAGTGAGTTTAGGGAAGCCTCATCATTTGCCAGAAAAATCAACATATTTAATATTGAAAGTTGTTTTTCTGAATCGTGATGACTGAAAAAATCTCGGTATAAAAGGTCGAAAAAAGTTTTTTCCCAAAAGAGTTTATTTTCTTGTCTTAAGTAAGTGGAAATAGCCACAGTTGCCTTATTAAAAATTTGAGATTCACAAACACCCGAATCTGGCTCTAACAGATAATGCTCTTTAACGAACATTAAAAAAGTGTTCGGGCATAAAAGGCTATCTCTTACCATTTGCCACAAGTTTCCCCAAATAATTCTTCTAGAAAATCTATTTTCAATACTCGATAAGTATTGTCTGAGAAATCTTAGGTCAGCTTCCCCAAAAATTATTTTTATATAGTTATAATCGCCGGCGTTCGGCAGTATAAAATCAACCTTTCTTTTAAATTTCGCAGAGGTCAGTTGACCTTTAATTAGCATTTTTCCAGAGCCGGATATCACAGGAACATTATTTTTAATCACATACTCTTCATAGGGGACTGTGTGAACTCTTAGTAGTAAATTAGTGTTCGACGGTATTTGTTTTATGCTATCTTCAGAGCTAGTCCTAGTAACTTGAATTGCATTAACTCCGGTAGTTTCTAGCCATTGCTTGCTCCACTGAGAGATATTTATACCACTCACTTCTGTCATTGCCGACAAAAAATCGTTGAGGTCAGTATTTTTCTCTTTGTGTGTCTTGAGATATAGACGGATGCCATCTCTAAATTTATTCTCTCCAATTACTAGGCTCAATTGTTTAAGAACTGCAGCACCTTTTGAGTAGCTTATTCCATCGAAGTTAGCGAAAGCTTCAGCAGTATCAACTGCTGAACCGACAATAGGATGCGTTGTTGATAATTGATCTTGCTTGTAAGCCCAATCTTTTCGGCTAAAGAAGTGTTCAAAAGCATCTGGAAATAAGCGCCCATTACTCATCGCTAAGTAAGATATGTAATCTGCAAAACTTTCATTTAACCAAAGATCATTCCACCACCGCATTGTGACCAGGTTACCAAACCACATATGTACCATCTCATGGAAAAATGTATTTGCTCGATTTAAGTGATCCTTATAAAGTTTTTTGCCTTGAAAAATATAGCCCTCCGCATAAGTCACACAACCAACATTTTCCATAGCTCCAAAATTAAATTCAGGTACAAAAACTTGGTCATACTTTCCGTATGGATATTTAATATCAAAGTAGCTTTCTAAAAATGAAAAACTCTCCTTGGTAATAGAGAATAAAGTTTTATGATCGACGTATCTTGCAAGAGATTTTCTGCAATAGATACCAAGCGGTATTAATTGATATTGGTCGGCCCACTTGACGTGAGGTCCGCAAACTAAAGCGAATAAATAAGTTGAGAAACGGGATGTTTGTTCAAAGGTAATATGCTTATTATTTCCATCACTGAAATCAGTTTTTACTCTAGAGTTGTGCAGGTACGTCCAGTCGTTGGGTCCTCTTAATGAAAGTTGGTATTTTGCCTTTAAATCTGGTTGGTCGAAACAAGGAAACAGCCTGTGGGCATCATATGGCTCAAAATCAGTATGCAGATAGGTTTCCTTATCTTCAGAGTCGATAAACTTGTGGAACCCGGAGCCTGTCTTATCGAACTTATTAGTATATCGGATTGTTAACTTATTCTTTCCTTTTTTAAGAGAAGTTTGCTTGAGGCAGAAGCCGGTGGACAGCTTTTCTTCAATTTCAATTTTTTCATTATTAGCTTCAATTTGATGGATTTCAGAAAAAATAAAGTCGATGGGCAAGCTATCGAATTGAGTACAAATTAAATTAAAATTAAGTTCGCAGATACCCTGATATGTATCACTATATTTTCCAAGAATTAATTGAATGTTATAGTCGATGTCCTGTAAGAGTCGAGCCCGTTCTTCAGCCACCACTCGTTTTAATTCATTTGTCTCGTTAACAATCATAGCTAGGCTCAAAAATATAATCCAATTTATTATACCTGTAGCATCTTTATATTGTTTTTATCCTCACAAAAATAATTACTTACATCAACTTGTTAGGAAGAGCTATTCCAGTCGCAAACCGATTAAATCTATCGCTATTCATCTATGCGGAAAGCGCTATAGTGTGCAGTGAGTAAGGTTCAGCTATATCATCGTGACTAGCTACATTCAAAGGCCGACACCTTCGCATCTGTTTCTGGCCAAAAGAAAGTCATAAAGCGGTGTTGGCCAAACTAAAAGATTACTTTTGCGTTACAAACAAACAAAAACTTAAAGAACAATTCACACTCTATTTGATACTTTAACTGCAATTTCTGAACCTGCTTCAATTATATTCACCCACCATTTTCTTATTGCGTTATTAGACCCGTATTGTATTCTACGCCCGGCATCTTCTCGGTGGTGAATCTCCTCATCACAGCACTTTATTAAAACTGCAAGAAGCTTTTGGTGACTTTTCATCGCCCTGAGCTTGGTAATTTGATATTTGTAATGTCCCTCTACGAAGGTTTCAACTGCATTTATAGTAATACAAAATACAGAATATCCAAATATAGAAGATAAAAATCCAAGTCCGAACCCCATAACTCTCCATAGAAATAATAGCTTTGAGCGTTCAGAGGGTTGCACCAAATGCTCCATAATAACTAAATGATTTTTCTCAGTTGGGAGATGTTCCCGAGCCATTTTTCGAATTGATTTTGACCAATATGCAAGGCTGGCTGCCCTGTATATCCATACCGCACCAGTCTCCCCTGCATGGTCTGATCTGAGCCAACCCAACATTTCATTGGGCACAACAATGTTATGCGCTCCGTATTTATTCAGCAATTTCTGATCTTCTTCAGTTTTAACTTTGATGAAGTTACTAAACATATCTCTCATTTGCCTTAAATTTTTTACTCCCACCACTTTACGAATCAATTTTTCGTAATTAGTTCCATATTTCTCTCCCTAACGAATACTTTCTTGGTAAAAACAGTTTTTCTAAATCGCAAGTATTTAGGCTAAAGAAATATGTAGCATTGGATAACCTATGGTCTAATCAAACGTACTTAAAAGAAATATATGTCTTACCTTATTTTTTATCACCACTACTAGGCATTTAAATATACTACGACGGTGAAAAAATTCTTTTTTATTTTATTTGGCTTATGCAGTGTACCCCTGTAATAGAATAAGTAGCCAGGACAAATATAGAAAAATAAATGGCAAAATCAGCAGGTTCATATATTATTAACAAATAAGCTCAATCAACGGAAATAAAATTGTCCTTACAAGAGTTTTCTTTAGAAAGAATGTACAGAAATAATGAACTATTATTGAACGGAAAATGAATTGAAATATTCAATGTAGCCATGATCAAGAGAATTCAGTTATCCTTATTTTGTTGCTTTTTTCTCGCTATAAGTTTGTGTTTTTCTCTTCAAGCAATTTTTTGGGAAAAGTACAGTATGCCATGGATGACTGTTGTTGTTAGTTTCGTAATAATTCCAGTGTTAGACTTTTTCATCGGGAAAGGAAAATCGCCGAATTTGTCTTGCTTTGGTAGCTTTTCGGGGTGGGTACCAAGGCTCTATTTTATAATTCATTTTATAATTCTTATTTTTTATTTGTACAGAGCTGGATTTTATAGCCTCTATGAAATTCCAGTTTTAGGCTTAGCTTTAGGCACTATTGCGGGTGCTTTTGGCATTACTGTGGCTCATGAATTGATGCATAAAAAAAATAAAATTGATAAAAAATTTGCTAAATTAATTTTATGCTCTGTCTGTTATGGACATTTTTTTACTGAACATCTTAAAGGGCATCATGCGCGAGTTGCAACTACCGATGATCCAGCCACAGCAAAAAAGAATCAGAATCTTTATTCTTTTTTTTGGCAATCTATATCGGGCTCTTTTATCCATGCATTGAGGCTAGAAAAATCAAGACTTAATTCGAAAAATTTGCCGCAATTCACTCTAAAAAATGAAGTTTTATTTTGCCACTGTTTATCTGGTATTTTTATGCTGATAGTCTTTTATTCCTTTGGTGTTAATGCATTAATGCTTTTTCTTTTTCAATCAATAGTCGCTATTATTTTACTGGAGACAACAAATTATATCGAACATTACGGACTTGCGAGAAAAAGAAAGCAGGCCAAAGGCTACGTTACAGTGGACACAATGCACTCTTGGAATTCAGATCATCTTATAAGCAATTGGATTTTATTACACTTACCATTGCATTCCGATCATCATAAAAACATGGGTAAGTCTTTTAATGAACTTCGGTCAATCGAAAATGCTCCGCAACTTCCCTTTGGCTATCCTGCAATGATTATATTGGCTTTTTTCCCCTTTATTTATATTTCATTGATGAACGAGATTCTTGAGTATTATGAGTAGTGATTACGGAGTTTACAGTGTAGCGGGTTTAAGAGGTCAGATAAAGCTTACAGATTGTATTTTTCAATAGATAAATGTATTGAATTGATTACAGGTGTTATTGCATCTGTTGGTTCATTTTAAAATTAAATTAACACAAGCAAATTACTTTACTTTTGATGCGTCTTGGTAAAAAATGTAGGGTGTAAATAACTCGATATGTTCTAGGAAAGGATATTATATGAGCCCGCATTTTTCAGTCTTCTCGATTTTCCTTCTATTTTTTTTTAGTGCTGGGCAAGCATTATCTCATCATTTTAAATCAGCACAGCCAGAATCACTCGGGGTTTCGTCTGAACGTCTGAGTAGAATCACAGAGGTTTTCAATAAGAAAATTTTAACCAAGAAAATTCCTGGTTATGTTGTACTGGTCATTAGGAATGGCAAGATAATTTTTCACGAGGCTAAAGGTGTTCAAAACCCAAACGAAAATGTAAAAATGTCGAAAGATAGCATCTTCAGGATATTTTCGATGACAAAGCCGATCACAAGCATTGGCGCTTTAATGTTAGTAGAACAAGGCAAGATAAAATTGACAGACCCAGTCTCAAAATATTTACCAGAATTGAAAAATCTGAAGGTTGCTGTTAATCAAGATACTGCAAAAGATCCATCCAAAATAAAAACTAAACCAGCAAAAAATGACATTAGAATAATTGACTTACTGAGACATACCGCAGGATTCACATATGGATACTTTAAGCTTTACCCAGGTGGTGGTGCGCTTGAGCAAATGTATATTGATGCAGGAATGCATGACCAGAATATAAACAATAAAGAATTAGTTGCAAGAATCAGTCAATTGCCCTTAAAATTCGAACCAGGCACAACTTGGTACTACAGCAATTCCATTGAAGTTCTTGGAAGATTAATTGAGGTAGTTACTTCACTTACACTAGAGGAATTTTTTCAAAAAAATATTCTCACACCTTTGAGAATGACGGATAGTTCCTTTAGAATTTCGAATGATAAAGCGTCAAGATTTGTGGAACCCTTTGATGAGGATAAAAAGAATTTAATACTACCTTATTCAGAGCCTACAAAATCTAAGATAACTCTGGAAGCAGGAGGTCTTGGTTTAACTTCTACTACCTTAGACTATGCTCATTTCGCTCAAATGCTTTTAAATAACGGAGAACTTGATGGTGTCCAAATCCTTGGGAAAAAATCTATGGAATTGGTCATGACTGATCAGCTGCCAAAAGAAATAGATAAGGGTCCGTTTTTTATTCCTGGAGGTAATCAAAGTTGGTCACTTGCTGGGGCGGTAAGAAATGCAGGAGTTAGGCATGCAAATTTATTAAATTCTGTATATGGATCAGAAGGTGAGTTTTACTGGGTCGGGTACGCTGGAACTTCTTTTTTTGTTGATCCTAAGGAACAGCTAATAGGTATCTTTATGTCACAAGCAGCCAGCCAGCTTCTTGAAAATGCAACAACGTTTAAAACATTAGTTATGCAGTCGCTGATAAGGTAACCTGTAGCAATTTAGTTTTCACATGTAATGTGTCCTGGGATGTTAAAAAAAGGATTTGGTCATGGTTGGGTATGGACATAAAGCTGATAGAAAGAAATGAAAAACTTTTTACTAATTAGTCTACTCTTGTGTTCTATCAGGGGCTTTGCATTTAGTTGGGAAAAGGTTGGTGAAAACGCGGTTGGAAATTCCTTTTACGTGGATGTTGATAATATCGAAAAACGTCAGGGTATTGTATACTACAAAAGTTTAATTGACTTTCTTAAACCAACTAAAAATGGTGCATATTCACACGTTAGCAAATATAAAGTTGATTGTGTAGAACAGAGACAAACTTGGTTAAGTAACGTGTTTTATAATAAACCCATGGGAAAGGGAGAAAGAATTATTGAGGCAATTCCCGTATGGAACCATTACGGTTCAACTTTAAATGAGGTTAGGTCTTTATCTCCCGGTTCTATAGAAGATAGAGTAACGAGATTTGTGTGTGATCGCACTGAGTAAGATATTGTGGTGTTTATTTTATCCTCTGCTTAGAATTTGGAAATGTTCGGTGCAGAACGTAATGAAGGTCAAGTTGGATCAAAAAAAAATTGTGGGCTGTATCAATAGTATTTTAATGCGAGTAGTTACACTGATAATATGCGTAGAGTTTAAACTTATTATATAAAGTTGAAGGACGCATTTATGTTGAGATCTGCGACTATAAAGGATTTATTTTTGACTTTTGGAAAAGCGCGAAACTTCAGAGTGAAACCAATTAAAATCTATTTACTGATGCTGAAACTTTTAGGCTTCTTAATATTCACATATAAGTAACAGTTACGGAAATCTTTTAAAATTCAATTACGGAGATGCTAATGAAAGGGAAGACTATTGCAATGCTTACAATTATCATGATTTTTCAGAGTTTTGCATCAGCTAATGACCCAATTCCTCCAAAGACAGGTTTCCCAGGGTGTGCAATTAAAGTACTTGATCAATACCCGGGGTTTCTACTCTCAGTAGAAGCTGAGGGAAATTCCAGCGGAGATTTTTTCTATGAATTTGACGTGTTTGTTAAAGATAAGGAAAATCCAAAAAACTCTAAGGAAATAGAGGTGGAGTGCGACCCGGTAACTCTCAAATTAACTGACATTGAAGAGGAGGTAAATCCAAGTGACCCACGTTTTATAAAAGCCGTAAAGCTTACAAAAGAAGATGCTGAAAAAGCTGCTCTAGCTGCTGTTTCAGGTATCGTAGTTGATAGGGAGTTTTCAATCGAAGACGGGAAGCCTCTGTTTGAGTTTGATATTTTTGACAAAAAAACTGGTAAAGAAGTTGAGGTGGAGGTTGATGGAGCTAGTGGCAGGGTAATCGAAAAAGAAATTGAATTTTTCGAAGTTGGTGTTGACTCATAAAGACACACGGCAGACACAGCCCAGTTTTATTACGTTAGCATGTTTTGTTTTTTCTACAAAAATGTTAGAAGTTTGTCAGTACAAGATTTAAATTTTTTTTTGTTAGTCTTTCTTAACTTATGATTTGTCGTTTTTCTTTTCTTTTTTTCTATTTTGTTAGTGCTTCTGCTAACCCTAATGCCAGAAGCCCCGAGGAACAATGCGTGGAAGCTCATATGAGATTATGGGCTTTGACACCTTGGAAAGAGGAGGGCAGCAAGAAAAAGAATTTTATTGATAAAAGTCGTAACTATAAAAAATACAAATTCCTGTACCAGAAAGAATATTATGAATATTACGATAGAGAAAAGTCAAATTCCCAAAAAAAATTGAAAGCTGAGTATGAAGCGGATTCATGGGTCAGGTGTATGCAGAGGTAATAATTCAACTATGTTGCTCATGAATTTTTCTTCATATGCGAGATAAAGATTTTTTAATCATAATCTCAATTTCAGCGCAACGCATTGCAACTAAAAGTTCTTGTAGGGGACTATAATGGAAAAAATGATTTGGTTGACTGAGTGAAAAATATAGAAAAAGTGAATTGACACACTTTTTGATTTACTGATGTATCCAATAATGAAAGCGTTGGATAAAAACAAGAAACTAAAACATGACGCATTTATGAATGTAGTTTTAAGTCAAGAAAATCTTGATTTTTATGAAAACAGCTTTGGCTAGATAGCAATAAAGCGTTGCTTTTCATGGTTAAAATTATGGATCGTTCCCAAACCTATGTCATACATCCAACCATGTAGTTTTATTTCATTTAAAGATAAACGTTTAGCAATCTCAGGGTATTGTTGGAGGCGCCTAAGTTGGAGAAGTATATTTTCAAAGGTAACTTTTTTAAGCGGGTTTGCTTCTAGAATACCAGTTTTCGATTCTGCAATTTGTACAGCCTCAGCAGCATACTTTAACCAGCTTTCGACTCGGGGCAGTCCTTTTAAATTAGAAGAATCAATCGCACCCTTCATTGCGCCGCAATTAGAGTGTCCGCAAACTACGATGTGCTTTACTCCCAGTGCGTTTACGGCAAACTCCACGGAAGCAACAACTCCGTCAGATTCTTTTGAGTAAGGAGGAACGATATTTCCGGCATTTCGGATGACGAACAAATCGCCAGGTTCTGTTTGTGTTATAAAATTTGGATCTATTCTGGAGTCAGAACAAGTGATAAATAAAATTTGAGGGCTCTGCGTATTTGAGAGCTTTTCAAAAAGATCTTTTTTAGCTTTAAACCCTGATTTTCTAAACTGTTCGTATCCTTCAATAATTTTTTGCATAAGTTATATCTCCCAGTGAATTTTATAACATAATCCATTGTCTAGCTTTTTTCACAAACTTGCACTGTACTAAATTCAAAGAGAAGGTCGTTATGCTCATACATAAAATTTAAGTCGCTCTTTCTAAAGCATCTGCTGAATTTCAATCCAAGGCCTGCTATACCTAAATCAAAAATTGTCGTTGTAAAGCTTCAATACCATCAATTACTCCCAATGTTGGCCTACTGAAAAACTTATTAGCATCAAATGCGAAGACATTTTTGTTTCTTACGCTTTTTAAGTTTTTTAAATTTTCCATGTTAGACAAAATGTCGGCATACCTCTGATTTTCCGTTAAATTTCCTCCACACGCAATTAAACCAATAAAATCAGGGTCAATTCTAACTATTTCATCCCAGGAAATTATTTCAGATTTGTTTCCCCGCTTTCCTAAGGCGCAGTTAAAACCGGCTGCTTCAATCTGTTCTGGAACCCAGTGCCCAGCAATATATGGCGGATCTAGCCACTCGAGCATTAGTACCGTTCTATTCTTAGGAAGGGTATTTCCAAAAACTTTTAATTTGTTTTCCGCAAGTCTAATTATAGATTTGCCATTTTCTATTTTATTAAAGGCTTTTGATAAAGTTGTGACGTCCTCGAAAATTCCTTGTATTGTAGTGCCAGATAGTGAAATAATTTTGGTTTTTGAGGGGAGAATACATTTGTTTCCTCGTAAGTTTGTTCTAATTAAGTCTGGACTTACGGCGCATACTTCACAGACTCCCTGCGTTATTATATGAGAAACCTTAAGCTTTATTAACAAATCAACATTTATGTCATACAGTGCTTTGCCGTCTCTAATAGATTCTCTTACAAATTGGTCCACTGATAGTTGATCGATGTTTTTGGGTATATTACATGAGGTTACTTTAGGTAAATGTCCTATTTTAGCTGGCGAATCGCATTCATGACTGACGCATACTATTGCATCGGTCAAACCAATAGCTGAGACTAATTCTGTTGCGCTTGGGAGAAGACTTGCAATTCTGTAATTTGGCATACAAAAATTGTACATGAAAGTCCAAACTATAAAAATTTATCAAGCTCCCGAATTGTGTTGATCGTTCTTTTTGACAAACGGTATTTTTTAAGGGTATGTTCATCGGATTGCGAGTACAATAACCAATTTTGGTAGGGTAAATGGAATGTTTTATGGTCTTTTAAAAATCGTACTTTTTGGTTTTCTGGCTACGATTGCAGCAAAAACTGGGATTACACTTTTCTATGAATTTTTTCCTCCGGAGCGTCCTCAGTATCCAAATCAGGTTCAAGCATTAAAGGCAGCTCTAGTTGGAACTATCTTTGCTTCTCCATTTTTATTTTTTTTAGTTAGGTCTATTAAAGTAAACAAAAACTAGCACAATTTGCCTTTTAAAGAAGGGATTAGGGTGAATCAGGAAAACCTTAATGAGAGAGAATCATTTTTTGAGGGGGTGAAGGAGTTAAAAAGAAAGTAGTGTTTTGTTTGAACGCAGGATCTAATCACTTGAAATCTCAACTTAAAGGTTTCACCTTTAATTAAAATACTTCTGTTGAACCATTTCCTTACTCAAGAATCATAATATTATGAATAGTAAATGTCTTCTATATTTTGTCTATTTTGCCTTAGCCTATTCGGTTCCAGGAGTGTCAGAGGAGATGGTAACTTGCTCCTTTCGAGATTCTAAAAATGTTTACCGAGAGTTTTTATTGAAGAAGTCCGATACGAATGACGAACAGTTTTTTGATGCTCAAAAAGTCCTAGGGCCGTATTGGAAGGTTATGAGCAATGATGAGGATAAGCTCATCTTGTTTAAGGAGGTTGATCGACCGAGAACTGGAAATGATGCTTCCGTTTACACTATTTTTTTTATTGATAAAAAGTCCTGTGATTTTCGCTTTAGAAATTACATCAATACAGAGTATATCAATACTGTTAGAGGCGAGTGTCAGTTCAAGTAGAAATAGACAAAAAAGTTAAAATAAAAAAACAATGAATATAAAAAAATTGTTACCAGCTGTACTTCCTGTAGTATCTCTAAGCTGTGCTCCGCCACTAGAGGATAAGTGTTACAGCGAACAAATGGATAAATGGGAGTCTGCTGTTGTTGTAGAAAAGAATGGAGGGTCAGTTAGATATATTTTTGATAAAAATTTAGATGGTGTCTTAGAGGAGCAGTATTACCTCGACTCGGAGGAAGGAAAGATTTTGTTCCAATCGCAAGCTTGGGCAAAATGCACATCAAATTAAACTTGTTGTTGATCGAGTCTTTTATTAAACTTAAAATATGAAAACACAAATTATCATAATAGTAGTATGCATGACACTTCCAGCTCTGTACGTTTTTTTTATATCATTGGCTTGATAGTACACATTGGCAAAGTTCATATAAGTGTAGTTCTTCATTGCCGCTGTTTACCTTTAGTCTGTCGGGCGAAATTAAAAGTTTAAGCAGTAAGTTTTGCAGCTGAGAAAACAGTAAAATCGGGAAGTTGTTGCATATATAAATCTGTTTCAATTGTTATATTAAGAACTCCCTTTTGTATGATTATTAAAGTTTCATTATCCGTAGACAGTCAAACTAATTGTGTAGAGTTGGCAGGAAAAGACCTGTCTAGAAAGGGCAAAAAAGCAACAAAGTAGTAAGATTTTTCTTGTACACTTTCTATATTAATTCAAAACAGTTTACAGATTTGGTGGATCTATACCTTAATGTGTGCGAAACGTGATTCCAAGAGGCGTTTAATATATGACTGAAAAATCAGTTTTCGAAAAAATTCTTTCTAAAGAGATCTCTTCTGAAATTATTTACGAGACGGATCGTGTCTTTGCTATAAACGATATAAATCCTGTTGCTCCTGTTCATATCCTTATAATTCCAAAAAAGAAAATTCCAACTATTAATGATATACAGGTAGATGATATGAATCTAATTTCAGATATTGTTTTCGCTGCCAAGAAATTAGCTTTTGATCATAAAATACATGATAGTGGATACAGACTTATTTGGAATACTAATAATCATGGTCAGCAAACTGTTTATCATATCCATCTGCATCTCATTGGCGGAAGGCAACTATCATGGAGTTTTTAAGCTGCAGTATTTTCTTAGCCGAGATAAATAAATCACTGTACGTTGGCATCTTGCTGATCTTTATCTGGACTGGTGCGTAAAATGATTACAGAGTGGGTTATAAGTGTGAGTAAAACGATTGGGGGGATATTTAGAAGAATGACAGAATTGAAAGAACTACTATTAGTTGTAATACTTAGCTTTCCACTTAATGCTTACTCTGTTGATTGGTATAAAGTTGGTGAAGAAAACGGAAATACTTTTTTTGTTGATATGGACGATATCAAGAAAGAGAACGGATTTGTTTATTATTGGGAATTAGTGGATTTGAAAGAAGCAATATTTGGTGCCCTTTCAAAAATCAGCAAATTTAAAGCTAATTGTGAAAATAAAGAAAAAGCTATGTTAAGCACTACCTCGTATACAGGCCAAATGGGGAAATATATATTAATTAACGAGGCGGAATATGATGGTACTAAGTTTTCTGATGCTTCTCTATCTATAACAGCAAAGTTTGCTTGCAAACGCGCAAATTGATATGTCAAAGCTATTATTTTGTCGGCAGTACGTTTAAACAGATTACAGATAGAAACGTAAACTGGGCTAAAACCTACCAGAAATTGTCCACATGATAACAATTAAAGATGAAGATACCAGGAGAGTGTATAAGCTAGTAGGAGAAGTGCTTTTTTACGCTCCACTCTTTAATGACGATACCGTAGACGAAAATCGGTGGCAGAAGGTTGAAGATTATTCCACTCATTATCATCGTGATGTTATTAAGAAAATTTTATCTATGAATGAACTATTAGCAAGTATGAACAAAGGAATATGGGATGAGACAGTTGGATAAAGGCTTTCAAAAGAATCCTTAATGGCAAGGTTTAGGTATAGTTTCCTCCTGATATAACGGTATCTATTGCTTTTACAACATTGGAGCAATTTTTTGGATTTAGAGCATCTTGGTGAGGAGAGGTGAATTGCTTACTATCATTACAATAGTATTTTCCAGAAATATTTTGAGACTTTTCTTGTATTGCTAAATGCACTAAAACGTTTGCGCCGATATTAACATCTTTGCCCTTAATCCCAAAGGCTTTTTTTACCATCTTGGTGGCAAGAAGTGAACCTGGATTTACAGATAGAAAGACTGTCTCTTTACTATCTATTGAGTTAGACATGAATTTAGACCACATTATCATGGCTAACTTACTCTGACAGTAAGCTTGCATGTCATCTAAGCCAGTAAATGCTCCCAAAAGTGCATCGATATCTACAGAAGCCTGCCCAGCAGAAGCCACATTAATTACTCTACCGCCGTTGCCAAGTAATGGCAAAATTTTTTTTGTTAAAAGATAAGGGGCTATGGTGTTGACCACAAACCGAATATCAATTCTTTTTTTTTCGGAGTGTGTAGTTTTAAGGACGCCTGCATTATTGATCAGCACATCAATTCTAGAATAATTTTTTAGAATTTTACTTGCAAGACTACGTACACTATTTAAGTCTGATAAATCAGAAATCAGCGAATCTACTGTTCCAAATTTAGATAATAAAAATATGCAATTTTGTAGCTTTTTAGCATCTTTCCCGTGGATTACAACATGATGATCTTTCATTAATAGTTTTTTTGATGCCTCTAAGCCGATACCGTCTGTAGCACCGGTAATTAAAATTATTTTTTTCATAAAAAGATAAATTGGTAATTAAAGAGGTTTTTTCTACTTTGAAATTGGAGCGAAAGACTTGATAGTAGTCTGATTATTTTTTATCAATGTTATCGATATTACTATTAATATATATTGGAACATTCAATATATATTAGTATGTCGTAATTCCAAATATCTTTGCTGCATCTTTATCTAAAACCCAACCGTCTGATGTCGAGCAATAATTCATTGACCGATGAAATAAATAATTTCCATTTTTTTCTCCTAGATATTTCTTATAGTAGCTTTGCAGACCAGAAAGATGTCCTTGATCTGAACAGTCAAGATAGGTATTTCCGTTACGGGGCTGCTGTTGACTATAGTCTCCTGGAAACAGTGCCTCGTATGTTTCACGAGAAAGTTCTTCAGTGTCTGATGGAAAAAATCTTCTAGGAAGTGGATCCTTACCCTTACGAATAGAATATGGCGCATGAAACATGATGTATGCATTATTGCCTATTAATCGATAGATACCACCAAGAAAAGCTACTGCGCAGGCAGAACCACACACAGAATTTGATGGGATACGCACCGAAACTTTATATTTATTAAATATTTCTCCCAGGGCGTAACCATCTTTAAGTAAGCCACCTGTGGAACTAATGTAAACTTTAATTGCGAATGGTCTGTTTTTTACTTTACATCTTAACAAGTACTCGTCGGCGAGTAGCGTGTCTATTGTATAAGTGACATCTGGTCCAATGTGACCATGTAACTCAAGAGCTACGACTCTTCCAGATTCGCATCCCACTGCGAGCTCTTCGCCAACCCTTCTTATTTTTCGTATTCTTAAATTGTTGAAATTAGCGTCTAATAGAACCTTTATTTTTCCTGAATGGTATGCTCTTTGGGCGCCAACGGTCCCACTACCGACAATAAAGTTCTGGTCTGGAATATTTTTAGCTGCGGACGCAGAGCCAAGTAAAAAAAAAGGAATGAAAAAAGAGCTTATTATTTTTATCATAGATTTATACCCAGACTTTAAAAGATACGATTTTTTTTTCTCGCAAACCTTAAAATTCATAAGGCTTTTTATTACTACACATATTAGCAATCAAACAAGGTTTGTATTATTATGATGTATGAAAGTCAAAATATACAAAAATTGAGTTATTTAATTTAACTTCATAGGTCAATATAAAAAATTTAACAGGCGTTATAGTTTTAATTTATTTATAAATAGCTTTAAGGCCAAACACAGCAGGATTATGGTGAGGGGCACGAAAAACTAAATTACGGAGTGCGTGGTAATTTGAAAAAAGTATTGATATTTATTCCAATTTTCTTGTCAATCAATGGTTATTCAGCGGACAGAGAGTATGTTTGTACTTATAAAGTAACATTCCAATCGAACCCCTATGACGCTAAACCTCACATTGAAATTAATTCAAAATTGGTGGATTACAAACAAAAAATAAGTTTTGATTTTAAAGAAAGATTAGTTACCAGAGAATACGATGATATTGAGTGGGATGGTTCAAAAAATATTAAAGTAAAACAAAAAAGAATTTCTGATATTTCAAAGGCTAGTAGGGATTTAAATGTACCGAATACACTCATTTATTGGCACGAAGAGCGATCAGCAGAAAAAGGAATATCTGATGGTCAAGTCAGTATCTATTCGTTGTCAACTTGGACAAAAACTACCCTTACACATTCGTACATCAGCGTTGTTAGTGCATATGACACCCACTACAATTGCGTATTACTTAATTAAAAAGTTAAAAAACTCATTGGTAATATTTTGATACTAATTAAATCTGCCAGAATTTGTTCAGAGCATGTCCGCAGTAGTATACTCATGGGTTTGCAGTTTACTCAGTGTATTAGAGTCCAAAATGCTCGCAACACAGATGAACCCATACCAGAATAAGATGCGAAATATGACAGCATTGAGATGCTTGAACCTGCAGTACAAATTTTTAAAAGTTCGTTTTGAAAAACAGTTGGCTCATTTCTTAAATAAAAGTTAAAACCCCATCAGGCATTTAAAGTGAGAGCAATTTTAAGGAAAGTTTGCCTGGGTGTTTAATTATAAAAACTTACTTCGCTTTTGTTTTTATTAGAATAAACTTGCAGTATTAATGAAATTTAAGTACATTTAGCAATTTTTAAAGGGGAGAAATAATGCTTTTTTATTGTACATATCTAATGCATGACAAAGAGTCCCAAATTGAGGGGTATTAGATTTTCGCAAACATGAGTTCAGAGGACATAAAAAATGAGATTCCTGAAGGTTGTGTATTAATTGGTCGTTGACATGATCTTACCAATGAGTTTGGAATAGTAATTGCAGAGGCACAATCTCAGGATGGACTAATGTCATGGTTTACGAAGTGGACCCCTTACTGTTCTTATCCTGAGATACGTCCAGTTGTAGACGATGTTGGCGCCAGAAAACTAATCAGGCAGGCAGATTCCAGGTAAATCTTTAATTTAGGTGTTCGATATCCAAGTTGATAAATAAATAGTTTTAAACGATCAAGGTAATAGCAAGTAAGTCAACTTCTTGAAAGTGCTCAGTTGATAGATTCCAATGTTAACGAAATTACGAGACTATATATTTTTAAAAAAGTTAGTTTTAAAAATCTTTTAATCCGAAAATAAATAAAAAGACCTTATTATGGGACTATTAATTAATGGGGAGTGGGTAAATAAGTCCATTGCCACATCCAACGAATCTGGTGAATATACCCGGCTCCCCAGAACTTTCTTAGATACAGTTTCAAAAGACCATAAGGTCTTCCATCCTGAAACAAAAAGATATCATTTGTATGTTAGCTATGCGTGTCCATGGGCAACCAGAACTCTTATATTCCGTAAACTGAAGGATCTTGAAAAACATATTTCCGTAAGCGTTGTACATCCTGATATGCTTGAAGACGGATGGGTATTCGATAATAGTTTTCCTGGGGCAACTGTGGATCATTTATATGGTAATAATTTTCTTCGAGAAATATACCAAAAAGCGGATCCAATTGTAACTACAAGTGTCACTGTTCCCATTCTTTGGGACAAAGAGACTGAGACAATTGTAAATAATGAGTCTTCTCAAATAATAAGAATATTCAATTCGTCATTTAATGATTTGACTGGAAATTATTATGATTTTTATCCAGAGTTAAAGAAAATACAAATTGATAAGATAAATCATTTAATTTATGAGTGTGTGAATAATGGAGTTTACAAGAGTGGTTTTGCTCGCACTCAGGAAGCTTATGATACTTCAGTAGATCTACTGTTTAAAACACTCGATTATTTAAATGATATTCTCGGTAAATCAAAATATTTAGTTGGTGACGAAGTAACCGAAGCAGACTTAAGACTGATCCCCACACTTTTGAGGTTTGATCCTGTTTATAACACTCACTTTAAATGTAATGTTCGAAGGATAGTTGATTACGAGAATCTTAGAAGATATGTTCAAGATCTGCTACGAATTCCAGCAGTAAAAGAAACATTTGTCTTAGATCATATTAAACGCCATTATTATTTCAGTCATGCAGAAATAAATCCTCATAGAATCATTGCGAAAGGACCTGAATTATTATTATAGAAAACAGGTATACAGTGGTATGTTAAACTGATTACCTAATAGATTGAAAAAAATCATTCTGTTTATTTAAAAAAAGCTTAACCTTTTTCATATTCGACTCTGTATATCTTCGGTTAGTTTTAATGATATAGTTCAACGATTGGTAAAACTAGTACTATAAAAATTTATTTGTTCCAATCCAGACGTTATCGATTGGCAAATTCATTAGAACACAAGAGTAACATTGTTTTCGTTTTATTTTCGGTGTTGTTGCTTGCTTAGGTTTTGGGTTTTTCGTTTCTTTGAAAATAGCTAAATGTTTCAGAGAATATAAAGTCTAAGATGAGGTGTAGGGTTGTAAAAGAAAGCATAATTTACATGTTTTTAATAAACAAATGTAATAAATATAGAAAAAAGACACTAGGGAAAGGGTAGGCTATGTTGAAAGTGTTTGGGAGAGTCAAGTCAAGAACCTTTAGAGTAGTATGGCTTATGGAGGAGTTAGAAATACCATATGTATTAGAGGAAGTTGCACCCCGATCAGAAGAGGCTCGAAAGGTTTATAAAAACGGGAAGATACCTTTCATTCTAGATAATGAGAATCTTATTAGTGACTCGGTAGCGATATTAACATATTTGTCTGATAAGCATAAAGCCTTTACTGAAACCTCTGGTACTATTGAACGTGCTAAACAAGATGCCATAACCTTTAGAATCTTAGATGAATTTGATGCAATTTTGTGGGTTGCCGCAAAGCATAGTTATGTTTTCCCGAGTGAAAAAAGAATTCCAGAGATTCTTGAAAGTCTTCGATGGGAATTTGCTAGAAATCAGGAAAAAATAATAAGTGAATTTCAAATTTCAGATTTTGTATGTGGTGAAAAATTTTTAATACCAGATATTTTATTGATGCATTGCTTAACTTGGGCAGAGGTGATGAATTTTTCTATTTGTGATAGGTTAGTAAAATATGCAAATAAAATTAGAGAGCGCGCAGCTTTTAAAAGAACTTATGCCCTTCGCTAGGTGAGAGAATAAATTTAAATATCAGATTTACTTATAGTTTTTCTACTCTGTTACCTTTGCTACAAAAATACCTAAAAACTAATTTGATAATTTCGAAGATTTTCGTCAACAGATTTTTCTCATTGCGTAGAGTAAAATGAAAACACTACTTGATAAGAAAATACTAGAAAAAAGAGATTAGTTTTGATACATACCCAATTTTTTTACTCACAATGTAATGCAATAATTTACGGAATAAAAAAAGTTCTGGTTTTGTATGATTCCGTCATATTAAAGAGAGCTTTAAGAATTGATTAAGTTATTTTTAATTTCCATTCTTCAAATGATGGATCCAAAATTTCGGAAGGTTTTCCTCCATTCAGTTATTCTATCTATTATTATATTTGCTTGTTTTTCTGGTGTTGTTTGGTTTCTTCTGCTAGAGAGTAGCTTTTTTAACTTTTGGTTGTTGGAAATGACGGTTGATGTATTAGGAGCAGTAAGCGTCATGGTGGTTACGTGGTTACTTTTTCCTGCGGTAGCTTCATTTTTTGTAACACTATTTCTCGATGATATCGTAGAGGCCGTAGAGAGTCGTTATTATCCCGAAGATTTACCTCCAAGTGCTGTTTCTTTTTCTAGGCTAAGTATAACTACCCTCCGTTTTACGGGCATCACATTAGTGCTCAATATTTTGGCGATTCCTATTTATTTCTTCACAATTTGGTTTCCACTTATTGCTGTAGTAGTTTACTACTGTCTAAATGGTTACCTGCTCAGTAGAGAGTATTACGAGTTAGTGGCATTACGACACTTACAGTCATCAGACATAAATAAGATTCGTAAAGCTAATAGTCGGAAATTATTTTTAACGGGTTTAGGCATCACATTTCTTTTTACGATCCCAATTGTAAACCTTTTAGCTCCTGTTATTGCTGTGACAGTAATGACACATATCTTTAAATCTTTTAATGCAGTAGAGCCGGTTTGAATTTCGAAAATTATAGTAAATAAAATTGAGCTTTTGGAAGGATGCAGCATGTACTAACATTAGTATAGACTTAAGGAATTTGAGATTAAAAAACTGTTAGATTCTTCTATTTAAAAATGATTGTGCGAAAGGTCAAGACATTAGACGATTTACTAATGAGCTCTTGCATAAGATTTTAGTTTTAATACTCTCAGGACGGACCCTGACGGTGGTAATTTTTAGTTGAAAGCGAGTTTAGTGAAAAAACGTAAGTATCTACTTCGATGGCCTGTCGCTATTTATGCTTTATTTGTTAGCTTTAAATAATCTCTGTTGAGTTTACTTTATACCTGATTGGTCCTTATATTGAGGTGAAATTATCAAAAACAATGAAACTTTTGCATTTTTAATCAGTAAATACTAAGTCGGTAGCTATTTAGATGATTTCCAGTAGTTTTTCTGGTGGCCGGGCAATAATAGCTTTCCCGCCATTTATGATAATTGGACGTTCAATCAATTTGCTATACTTAAGCATTGCCTCTATGAGATCGAAATCAGACAAAGTTTGGTCATCAAGATTATTTTCTTTATATTCTTTCTCCTTTGTTCTAATAGCCTCACGGGGACTAACCTTTAGCAATTTTAAAACCTTGACGAAATTATCATGGGTGATAGTTTACTCCAAATGTAAGAATTTTTCGTAATCTAGCTTCTTTTCCTCAAGTAATTGGAGAGCTTGCCTGGATTTGCTGCACCTTGGATTATGAAATATTATGATATCCGTCATTACCCACTCAAAATTTCTAATTTAACCGGCATAGTTCAAAGTAAAAAAGCTACCACTCGCGGCAGTCATATAAAAATCAAGCGTTTCCTCAAAATCAGATCAAATGTAAAAGAAATTAGTATTCAAAAAAAGTTGAATTAAATATTAGATTAATACAACATATTTTAGTAATCAATTTGAATGTCTCTTTAAATGGTCAACAACACTTTTTTTAATAAAGTAACCGCTCCGTTTCCAAATCTCAACTCAGTATTTTCGCAATTTAGATCCGACCCCAATAACGACTCTGTCGGCGCAATTTTAGCCGATCGTATGATAATTGACACTCAGGGTAGCAATGTATTAGCAGTTTTTTTCTTTCAAAGTCCGGAAAATAGAACTAAAGTTGGAGTTGCTAGTCCCAATTTGCTTGTATTTTTTTATCAAAATAGTGAGCGGCAGTGGGAACACAGTACTCAGGCATTAACTGAAAAAGGGTTGTCAAACACAATTTTACCTGGTTGGGTAAGGCAATGGAGCTTGGAGGACTTAAATAAAGATGGGCTCACTGATATTGCGTTCGCTACTAGCTTAGAAGATGGTAGAACCATGCAAAACTCCCCTTTAGAATATCAAACAAACGCTACTGTTTTGTTATCGGGAAATACATATCAAATTTTAGTTTTAGAGCGGCAAGACTGGTTACATGCCGCAAACTCTTCTCCTGCTACAGTCACGAAACCAGGCATTTCTATTTTTAGTGGCTTTCAGCAACATCCATTTGCATATGTATTCGATAGCTCTAATCCAACTTTGGAAATTTTGCCAATAAACGAAGAAGTTCCCCCGATTAACGGTAAACTTGGTGGCGGTACTATCGAATATCTAGAGTCTGTAAGTTTAAAGAGCACAAACAAAACTTTTTTTTTCTCAGATATTCAAGGATCTGATCTAACAGAGGGAGCAAGGCCAGGGCTTGCAGTTCGAGATCATAATTTAGAGTCATGGGAAGTTATTTTTGGAGATATTCCGTTTGATATTGATGATAGGAAAACTCTTCCCACGCTCTCTTGGCTTGGTAATGTTGGTGAGACAACTTATTTTAGATATGGTGATGATTTTATTCAGTCTTCTACTTATACTGATGCTGAAGAAATTCAGTTATCGCCAAACGAAGACCCATTAATAGTTGCAAAATACTCAACGGCTCGATTAAAGGATAATACCGTAACGTTCGTGACAGAAGGCACGGATAATGAAGCCGCAACCTATTTTCATTTTTATGAGTTTGATGAGAACAACATAAAAATTAAAAATATTGGAATTGAAAATGAGGAGGTACTTGACAATTCAAATTTTTTCGAAGTTTTTGATTTTAATAATGATGGTTTTGATGACATCATTGTGAGTAGTTATAATGAGTCAGGTCAGCCCATAGTTTATCTCAATACTCAGTTAGGAGGTTTTAGTCGCGCAGATTTAGATGCTATATTTCCTCTACAGGAATTGTCTGGATTTGACTACCAAATGAAAGTATTTAACGGTGATAATGGGACTTTTGATTTAATGATATACCCAGCTTTCGGTACAAAAAGGTCTGAATATGGAACGGCCCCATATGACTGGTTTTATTATGAAGGAAAGCTTCCACTATCAACGGGGCCAAATTTTTTAGATCCATCAGAGATTGGGGTTCCTGGATTTAATGAAGTTTTTTATTTAGCTAAATACCCAAACGTAAAAAATGAAGTTGATTCAGGTGCATATGAGAGTGGACTGTCCTATTATCAAGTTATTGGTAAGAGCAAGGGTGATTTAATTTTCAACTCGGGTTCGGTAATAGGCGGATCGAAGTCAAATGATGAAATTGAGACATTTGATCTTGGGTCTCTTAAAATTAACGGTGGAGAAGGGATAGACTCTGTTATTTATGGTTCTAACATGTCTCTGTATTCACTAGAAAAAATGCCTGATGGGTGGCAAATTTCGAATGCGATTCTATTTTCTGGAACGGATGAATTAAAAAGCGTAGAAAGAATAAACTTTTCTGATGGTATTCTTGCGTTAGATGTTGGGGTTGGTGAGACGGCGGGTCAGGCTTACCGGTTGTATCAGGCAGCCTTTGCGAGAACGCCGGATAT
>MDTB01040528.1_pt1 | contig 33079 bp, 36 predicted proteins | sample 811161 | NCBI WGS metagenome assembly MDTB01 (sample SAMN05326650, study PRJNA326480) | marine metagenome | isolation source: seawater | place: Mediterranean Sea | collected 2009 | reverse complement strand
TTAATTAAGCAGCAAGTGCAAATTTATTATTTGCATTTATAATTAGCCCGTTACGTCGGAACTATCTCGAACGAAAGAAAAGCTTTTAGACATCCGTCGAGCCTAATTCACCCCCGAATATTAATGGTGGAGGTGGTGGGTACTGCCCCCACGTCCGCAATGTTTATTACGAATTTCGTTTATCGTTATAGTTGGCAAGCCAACAATTATTTATATTGCTAAACTATTAATAATTCAACATTTTGATTAGAGATTATTTGATCAAAAATCAACTTATCGATATAACAATCAAAAAAACTTTAATGAATAAATGACAAAAATAATTAAATGGGAAATAGACAAATCTTTTGATGAATTTCCTGATGAAGTTAAAATATTTTATCAAAATAATTTTATAAAATTAAGAAAAGAATATTCTCAATGGATAGACTTAGCTAACAATAAATTTCAAGACAACATTGATTGGTGGTCTTTATTCCCCTCAAGTCGAAACCCCACATATTCGAGTATTTATCACTTTATTTGTATAGCGGAAACATTAAAGAGTGTAAGAAAAAGTAAATGTGTTATCAATCTTATTACAAATTCTCAAAAAGCATCCAATTTTTTCTTTAAAAATAACTTTCATAAAAACAAAAACATTACTTTAAATTTATTGAATAAACGATACTTCAATTTTAATAATTTTTCCCATTTTCTTAAAAGTTTTATTTTTCAATTTTTTGTATTCACTTTTGTAAAAGTATTTACAAAGCATAAAAATATTAACAAAAATATTTTAATCAACACCTATCCAAGTAACAAAATTGAAATTCCAGAACGTTTATTTCAATTTAGTAAAAATTATCAAAAAAAGTATTCTAAAAATTATGCGTTTATTCCAACTTTTATAATCACTAAAAATATTATATCTCTCATTAAATTAATTCTTAGTTTAAAAAACAAAAATTATTACTTTAAAGAACATTATCTAAAATTTAACGATTTAATCTACGCTTTTAGCATCATCTTTAGAAAGAAAAAATTCAAGATTAACTATAAAAAATTTCGAAAAATTGATTATTCAAACTTAATTTTTGATGAGATATCAGATTTTAAAAATTTTAATACTACCATAATTGGTATCCTTAATTATCGATTCGCTATTCGTTTAAAAAATAAAAATTTAGATATCAAAAAAATAATATCATGGTATGAAAATCATGAACTTAAAGGTTGGAACCTTGGTTTTAATAGATATTTTAAACATATAGTATCCTTAGGATATCAAGGGAGCACTCCCTTAATTCCACTTATGAATTCATTTCCCACACTACAAGAAAAAAAATCAAATGTTGTTCCAAATACATTTATTGTTATTTCGAAAAAATATTTTAAAACTCTACAAGAGTTTAATAAAAATATTGATATAAAATTAGGTCCAGCACTTGTATACAGAAGGATATTTGAAAAATTCAAAAAAAGTAAAAGAATAAAATATCTTGTAATTCTTAGTGAATTTAAAAAAATTAACGAACAAATTTTAAAATGGATTTATTTTATTAATAAGAAGAAAAAAAACTTAAAATTTTTAATAAAAAAACCTAAAATAACAGATATGAATGAGGTGATACGTCTCAACGAAGAAAGCAACATCCTTTTCACTGATGATTATTTGCCGGATTTATTAAAAAAAACAGAATTTGTTATTACATCTGGTATAGGAATTTCAACATCTGCAATGGAAGCAATGGCATATGAGTGCAAAATATTAGTCCCAATAATTTATCCGTATGACGATATGTATTTCAAAAGACTTCAAATACCGCAATCTTTTTACAAGACTTTTAGAAGAAAAAATGATCTATCGAATTTTTTTTTGAAAATTGATAAACAAAAATCAAAAAATTTGAAATTTAAAGAGTTTAGAAAGCAGTATTTTAGTGATAGTAGCGAAAAAATATTTTTTAGCTGAAGGTAGATATCTTTATAACATTTAGAAAACCCTGTTTATTTAACAATCATTTATCAACAAATTTTTGCGAATATTTTTGTTATTATATGTTGATAAAAATAATTTAAACTATGACTAAAATTTACTTTAAGCTAATAATAAGCACTTAAATTTATGAAATTAACAGAAGACCAAAAAAAAGAAATTAAAGATCAACAAACAAATAATTTTCAAACAAAAAGGGTAACTTCTGAAGAATTAGAAAAAATTCTATATGAAGCTCTTCCAGTCTTAGACCATGGTTTTGTAAGAGTAGTTGACTACATGGGTGACGATAGCTCCATAGTTCAATCAGCAAGAGTTTCGTATGGAAAAGGAACAAAAAAAGTATCTTCTGACGAAGGATTAATTAAATATCTGATGAGACACTGGCATTCTACCCCTTTTGAAATGTGTGAAATTAAATACCATGTTAAACTTCCGATCTTTATTGCTCGTCAATGGATTAGGCACAGAACAGCAAATGTTAATGAGTATTCCGCAAGGTACTCAATTCTTGATAAAGAGTTTTATATCCCAAACAAAGATCAATTATCTGCTCAATCAAAATCCAACAGACAGGGCAGAGGTGACTTAATAACTGGAGATCAAGCTGATGAGGTATTAAAAATTTTAAAAGACGATGCGACTAGGACTTACGATAACTATGAAAAAATGCTTAATGAAAGATATGATGGGTCAATCATCGATGAGGGTAAAATGGGTGTAGCTCGAGAACTCGCTAGAATGAATTTAACTTTAAACTCTTATACCCAATGGTATTGGAAAACAGATTTATTAAATTTACTTAATTTTTTATTTTTAAGAGCAGATACTCATGCCCAATATGAAATTAGAGTTTATGCTGAAACAATGCTCGAAACTGTTAAAAAGTGGGTTCCAATAACACATGCTGCTTTTTTGGATTATAGGGTCGGAGCAGTACATGTTTCAGCTAAAGGAAAAAAAGTAATTCAACAAATGGCTAAAGGTGAAAATGTAACTCACGAAAAATCAAATCTTTCTAAAAGAGAGTGGAATGAATTAATGATTTCGTTCGGATTTAACGAAAAGATTGTTTAATTTTTTCAGCTATAACTTTGAAAGCTTTTGATACCTCATGATCCGGCCTAGAATAAGTAAGAGGTTCGCCTAGGTCAGAGGATATTCTTAAATCTTCACTTAGTTGCAAATTACCTAGAAAATCTTTACCGAATTCATTTGCAGTTTTTTCAACTCCTCCCTCACCAAAAATTTTATATTCTTTTCCATTTTTTGCTTTAAAAAAACTCATGTTATCTATTAGTCCTAAAATTTTAATCCCTGTTTTTTCAAACATCTGTATCCCCCGCTTAACATCTAATAAAGCTAAATCTTGAGGAGTAGAAACTATTATTGCTCCGTCAATTTTAATTTCTTGAACAAATGTCAACTGTGTGTCACCAGTACCAGGTGGCATATCAACAATTATAACATCTCTTTCACTCCATAAAACTTTTTGTGTCATAGTTTTGATTGCGCTAATAACCATTGGACCCCTCCACATCATTGGAGTTTGTTCATCAATCAATAAACCCATGGACATGCATTGAACATCAAATTTTTCAACTGGTAATATAGATTTATTGTCCTCACTTTTTGGTTTTTCTTTTAAGTTTAAGAGTTTAGGTAAAGATGGCCCATAAACATCTGCATCTAAAATTCCAATTTTTAATCCAAGACTTTGAAGAGCAAACGCTAGGTTGACCGCAACAGTAGACTTTCCAACCCCACCTTTTGCACTTGAAACAAGTATAGTGTACTTGGTGCCTGTTATTGGTTTTTTAATAAACTGCTTTGGGGGTGGTTTTTGGCTCATAGTTTAAACTTTATCACATTATTTTAGACATTTTAGCGCTCCTTCTTAACTTGTTTTTGCTATAAAAGTCACTATATAAAGTCTCATGTCTTTAACAAAAAATTTTTTAAGCCAATCACCCTGGGGTTCAGGAGGACCAAGCAGAGGAGACAACAATGGTTCAGGGTCAAGAAGAGAACCTCCAAATCTAGATGAATTAATTGGAAATTTACAAAGATTAATCGGCAAATTTTTACCTGGCGGTAAGTCCGGAGGAAGTAAACCTATAATTCTAGGTTTAGTAATATTATTAGTAATTTGGGCATTAAGTGGTTTATATAGAGTGTTACCAGACGAGCAAGGAGTTGTTTTGCGATTTGGTAAATTTGTAACAACAACACAACCTGGATTGAACTATCACATACCTTTTCCAGTCGAGAGAGTTTTAAAACCAAAAGTTACAAAAGTTAACAGAATTGATGTTGGATTTAGAGGAGCAAGTGATAGTGGTAGATCATCTGGCATTGGAGAAGTTCCAGAAGAGAGCTTAATGTTGACCGGGGACGAAAATATAGTTGATATTAATTATTCTGTGTTTTGGGTAATAAAAGACGCTGGTAAATTTTTATTTAACATACAAGAACCAGTTGAAACTGTTAAGGCTGCATCAGAAACAGCTATGAGAGAGGTTATAGCCAAAAGCGAAATACAGTCAATTCTTACTGAAGGAAGATCCAAGATCGAAGTTGAGGTACAGGATATTACTCAAAATATATTAGATGAGTATGGTTCGGGAATTCAGATTACTCAAGTCCAAACACAAAAAGCCGATCCGCCAAGTCAAGTTATAGATGCCTTTAGAGATGTTCAAGCAGCAAGAGCCGATAGAGAAAGATCTAAAAATGAGGCTGAGGCTTACGCGAATGATGTTATACCAAGAGCTAGGGGTGATGCAGAACAGATACTTCAAAAAGCTGAAGCATATAAAAAAGAAGTTGTTGCTGCTGCAGAGGGTGAAGCTTCAAGATTTTTAGCAATTTATAATGAATACAAAAATGCTAAACAAGTTACCCAGGAGAGAATGTATCTTGAGACAATGGAAAAAGTTTTAGCTGACATAGATAAAGTAATTATTGATAAAAATTCTGGTCAAGGTGTTGTGCCTTACTTACCGTTACCTGAATTAAAAAAAACTACAGGAGGAAATTAATGAAAATCTCTAAACTAATACTTCCTTTAATAGTTGTTTTAGGTGTTACAGCTTTCCAATCCATATTTATTGTACAAGAAATTAATCAAGCTATTGTGTTGCAATTTGGTGATCCGAAAAAAATTATAAAAAAATCGGGTTTGAATTTTAAACTTCCATTTATTCAGAATGTTGCCTATCTCGATAAAAGAGTTTTAAATCTTGACAACCCTCCTGAAGAAGTTATTGCAGCAGATCAAAAAAGATTAATTGTTGATGCATTCGCGCGTTTTAAAATTATTGATCCATTAAAGTTTTATATTTCAGTTGGCAATGAAAGAGTTGCCAGACAAAGACTAGCTACGATTATAAATTCGAGAATAAGAGGTGTTTTAGGAACACAAGAGTTAGCAACTCTATTATCAAAAGATAGAGCTAAACAAATGTCAATTATTCAAAATGATGTAAATATAGAGGCGAAAAACTTTGGAATTGAAATAGTTGATGTGAGAATTAAAAGAGCAGATTTACCTCAAGCCAATAGTGAAGCGATTTACGCACGAATGCAAACTGAGAGACAAAGAGAGGCAAAAGAATTTAGAGCACAGGGTGCTGAAGCAGCAACAAAGATTAAATCTACAGCAGATAAAGAGGTAACTGTAATTCTTGCAAATGCTAATAAAAAGTCTGAAATAATGAAAGGAGAGGGAGACGGCCAAAGAAACAAAATATTTGCCAATGCCTTTGGAAGAGATCCTGGATTTTTTAGTTTTTATAGAGCTATGCAGTCATACGAGAAAGCTTTAATAGGTGGCGATACATCACTCATTCTGTCCCCAGATAGCGATTTCTTTAAATTTTTTGGAAAAGCTGGCGTAACAAAAAAAAATTAGCATCTAATGAAAGATCTGATAACGGCAATTGGACTGCTTTTTTTTATAGAAGGTCTATTAGTCGCCATGTTTCCGTCAAGAATAAAAAATATGCTCCTAATAATAAACAAAATACCTGAGACAAAGCTAAGAAAATCAGGTTTACTTTTTTTAGGTATTGGTTTTTTTATTGTTTGGTATATTAAAAATTAATATGAATGTTTTGAAGAAATTTTTTATAGTCATTTCCCTCTTATTGTTTGTTAATGATTTAAATGCAAGACCGGTACCAACGTCCTTTGCTGATTTAGCAGAAAAATTAATGCCCTCAGTTGTAAACATTTCAACAACTCAAACAGTGCAAACTACTACTAATAATTTCCCTTTTCAATTTCCGCCTGGCTCACCGTTTGAAGACATGTTCAAAGAATTTCAGAGACCGACTGAACGTAAAGCTTCCTCACTTGGATCAGGCTTTATAATAGATGAAAATGGAACAGTAATTACAAATAATCACGTCATTGCTAATGCTGAAGATATTATAGTAAGAGTGAATGAAAAAGAATATAAAGCAAAAGTAGTAGGATCTGATCCTTTTGCAGATATAGCGGTTTTAAAGATTTCGTCAAAAGATACTTTTAAACCCGTAAAGTTTGGAGACTCAGATAAAGCAAGAGTTGGAGACTGGGTAGTTGCAATTGGAAATCCATTTGGATTAGGAGGAACTGTTACTTCTGGAATAATTTCAGCTCGAAATAGAGATATAAATTTAACTCGTTATGATGATTTTATACAAACAGACGCTTCAATAAACCAAGGTAATTCTGGTGGACCATTATTTAATCTTGATGGTGACGTCGTAGGGATTAACACAGCTATCATAGCGCCTGGTCAAGCTGGATCAATCGGAATTGGATTTGCTATTCCTGCAAATGCAGCTGTAAATGTTATCGATCAACTAGTAAAGTTCGGAGAAACTAGAAGAGGTTGGCTAGGAGTGAGGATTCAGCAAGTAACCAAAGAAATTGCTGAAGTAGAAAATTTAAAAGAAGTCAAGGGAGCATTGGTAGCTAGTGTAGGAGAAAATAGCCCTGCAGACAAAGCAGGTATTAAGCCTGGAGATATTATTCTAGAATTTGATGGCAAAAAAATTGATACTATGAGAACTTTACCAAAAATTGTTGGCAATACAGAGGTTGGCAAAAGAGTTCAACTTAAATTATGGAGAAACAAAAAACTAATCTCAAAAAGACTTGTGTTGGGTAGATTAGAAAGCACAGCTGAATTTAAAGAAAAAAAAACCCTACCACAAAATAAAAAAGATACAGTTGATGTAGATAGTTTGAAAATAAACGTTAGAGATATTACAGAAACTGACAGAACAGATAGAAAAATAAAAAAAGAGCAGACTGGAGTCGTAATAAACGAAATATATCAAAATAGCCCGTTAAATGGTCTCTTAAGAAAAAACGATATAATTATAGAAGTTCAAAAAAAATCTATAAAATCTTCTTCTGAATTAGACGATATTGTAAAAAACATAATTAATAAAAAAGAACAGACACTACTTCTTACAATAATAAATAATTCAAATCAGAGAAGATACCTAGGTGTCAAAATTAAATAGATATAAAAATAAGATTATTTTAATAGCTGGTCCAACTGCCTCAGGAAAATCTAAAATAGCTTTATCTTTAGCAGAGAAGTTAAAAGGCGAAATTATTAATTCAGACAGCATGCAAGTCTATAAAGAAATCTCAATTTTAACTGCAAGGCCTAGTAAAAAAGATCTCAAAAAGATTAAGCATCACTTATATGGTATCACATCTGTAAAAAAAAGTTATTCTGTAGGGGATTGGTATAAACAAGTAAAAAAAAAAATTAAGATCATTAAAAAAAGGGGCAAAGTCCCAATTCTAGTGGGGGGTACGGGGCTATATTTCAATGCTGTTACTAAAGGTCTTAGTAAAATTCCAATAATAGAAGAAAAAAAAAGAATGAAAATAAGAGATTTGTATTTAAAACTTGGAAAAAAAGCCTTTTATAAAAAACTATTATTACTAGATCCAAAATCAAAAAATAAAATTTTACTAACTGATACACAAAGAGCAATTCGAGCTTATGAGGTTAAAAAATTTACCACCAAATCTATTTACGATTGGGCGAAAAATACAAAGTCAGAATTTGAAAACGATAACTTAGTAAAAATCTATATTGATATTCCTAGAGAAAAACTTCTAAAGAGAATATATTTAAGAACCTCAAAGATCATTAACAAGAAGTGTTTCAGTGAAGTTAAAAAATTGCTAAAATTAAATTTAAAAAAATCCCTCTCAGCCAACAAAATAATTGGAATTAGAGAAATTAATGACTATTTATCAGGTATTTCCTCCAAGCCTATTTTGATAGAACAAATTAATATTAGGACTAGACAGTATGCCAAAAGGCAAAGCACCTGGGCTAGAGGCCATATGAAGAATTGGAATAAGCTTTATAACGATGATTTTTCAATCCTTTTTAATAAAATTCTAAAACTTTCAAGCTAAAACTTGATTCAATTGCATTCTCCTGTAGATTGTGAATATGCCAAAATTATTGTCAGGTGCACAAATTGTTTTTCAAGCTTTAATCGATCAAAAGGTTGAACATATTTTTGGTTATCCCGGTGGAGCAGTTTTGCCCATCTATGATGAATTAAAAAACCATAAATCAATAAAACATATTTTAGCAAGACATGAGCAAGGAGCTGGTCATGCTGCAGAAGGTTACGCAAGATCAAGTGGTAAACCAGGTGTTATGTTGGTGACCTCTGGACCAGGAGCTACTAATGCAGTTACAGCTTTAACAGATGCCTATATGGACTCTGTTCCTTTAGTTTGTATTTCTGGTCAAGTTCCAACTCACTTAATTGGAACAGATGCGTTTCAAGAATGTGATACAACTGGAATAACAAGACCTTGTACAAAACATAATTGGTTAGTCAAAGATGTTAATAAATTAGCAGAAACAATTCATTTAGCTTTTGAGGTCTCAACTACAGGAAGGCCCGGACCTGTATTAGTTGATATTCCAAAAGATATTCAATTTAAAAAAGGAAAATATAAATTTGTAAAAAATAAATTAAAAAAGAAATTAAATGGTAAGGCGACTTATAAAATTTCTAATATTGAATTAGACAAGTTTATAGAAATGATTAAAAAATCTAAAAGACCTATATTTTATACCGGAGGAGGAATTATCAACTCAGGTCCCGAGGCCAGTAAGTTACTTCGTGAATTAGTAAGTTTAACTGGTTTTCCGATTACATCAACGTTGCAAGGTTTAGGTGCTTATCCAGGAGACGATCCTCAGTTTTTAGGTATGTTAGGGATGCATGGAACCTTTGAGGCTAATAACGCAATGCATGATTGTGATTTAATGATTAATATTGGAGCAAGATTTGATGACAGAATTACAGGAAAAGTAGATGAATTTTCCCCAAATTCAAAAAAAATTCATATTGATATCGACCCTTCTTCAATCGGTAAAAATATTAAGGTTGATTTAGCTATAGTAAGTGATGTCAGTCATTTATTAAAAGCTTTATTAAAAAGGTTTAAAGAAAAAAACAAAAATTTTTTAAGTTCAAATAAAGAAAAAACATCTCAATGGTGGAGCCAAATTTCAAAGTGGAGAGAAAAAAAATCCTTAAATTTTATCAATAGTGAAAAACTAATTAAGCCTCAACACGCTGTTCAAAGACTTTACGAACTCACCAAAAATAAAGACACATTTATTACAACTGAGGTAGGACAACATCAAATGTGGGCAGCTCAACATTATAAATTTAATAAACCTAATAGATGGATGACCTCTGGAGGTTTAGGAACAATGGGATATGGTCTACCAGCTGCAATTGGAGTTCAAATTGCTCACCCCGATAAATTAGTTATAGATATAGCTGGAGAAGCCTCAGTTCTAATGACTATGCAAGAAATGTCTACAGCTGTTCAATATCGATTACCAATAAAAATTTTTATATTAAATAACGAATACATGGGAATGGTAAGGCAATGGCAAGAATTATTACATGAAAAAAACTATTCTGAAAGTTATACTGCAGCATTACCTGATTTTGTTAAATTAGCAGAGTCATACGGTTGCGTTGGTATTAGAGCAAAAACACCTAGTGAATTAGATTCAAAAATAAATGAAATGATTAATATCGATAAACCAGTGATCTTTGATTGTCTGGTGGATAAAGCCGAAAATTGTTTTCCAATGATTCCATCAGGAAAACCTCATAACCAAATGATTTTAGGCCCTGAGGATGATGATGGGATCTCTGATGAAGGAAAAATTTTAGTCTAATGGCTAAATCTAAGTCAGCTTATAGTTCTCCTGGTAAACTTGGAAAATTGGAGAGACATATCATTGTTGTTTGGGTTGATAATGAGGCAGGTGTGTTAGCTAGGGTCGCAGGTTTATTTTCAGGAAGAGGTTATAACATAGAGTCCCTGGCAGTTGCTGAAGTAGATAAAAGTAAACATATTTCCAGAATTACAATTGTTACAGAGGGAACACCAGAAGTTATTGAACAAATAAAACTTCAATTAAAAAAACTTATACCAGTTCATAAAGTTGCTGGTTTTATGCGAACTGATAAAGAAATATTGTTTAGGGAGATGGCATTATTCAAGATTTTAGGAAATTTAAAGAAACAGACAAAAGTGAAGAATATTTGTAAAAAGTTTCATCCCGTTGTTTTAGATAAATCTAATAAGTCATGTGTAATTCAGGTAACCGCTTTGAGAAGAGAAATTGACAAATTAGCGCTTGATCTAAAGCCGCTTGGTCTGATAAGTACTTCTAGAACTGGGGCTGTTGCAATGACAAGGGGAGCAAAAATTTTTAATTAAGAAAAATATGAAAACTTATTACGATAAAGATACAAACATAAATCTGATAAAGGAAAAAAAAGTTGCAATCTTTGGTTATGGTAGCCAAGGTCACGCTCATGCTTTAAATCTTAAAGATAGTGGAGTAAAAGATATAGTTGTTGCTTTACGGGACGGATCTTCTAGCAAAGAAAAAGCTGAGAGCGCTGGACTAAAAGTAATGAGTCTTTCTGATGCTGCAGCTTGGGCCGATGTTGTAATGATGTTAACTCCAGATGAATTACAATCTGAAATTTACAAAAATCATATTGAACAAAGAATGAAAGAGGGAACAAGTCTAGCTTTCGCTCATGGTTTAAATATTCACTTTGATTTAATCAATGCTAGAAAAGACTTAGATGTTTTTATGGTTGCTCCGAAGGGACCTGGTCATACTGTAAGAAGCGAATATCAAAAAGGTGGAGGCGTACCATGTTTAATGGCTGTTCACAAAGATAGTTCTGGAAAAGCAAAAGATCTAGCACTTTCTTATGCTTCAGCAGTAGGTGGCGGTAAGGCAGGAATAATTGAAACAACTTTTAAGGATGAATGTGAAACAGATCTATTTGGAGAGCAAACTGTATTATGTGGCGGATTGGTTGAATTAATAAAAAATGGTTTCGAGACTTTAACAGAAGCAGGTTACCCGCCTGAGATGGCGTACTTTGAGACTCTTCATGAGGTGAAATTGATTGTAGATTTAATTTACGAAGGCGGCATTGCTAACATGAATTATTCAATTTCTAACACTGCAGAATATGGTGAGTACATTTCAGGTAAAAGAATAGTAGATGAAAAAACTAAAGAAAAAATGAAAGAAGTTCTTAAAGATATCCAATCAGGCAAATTTACAAAACAGTGGATGGATGAACACAAATCAGGTCAAAAAAATTTTTTAAAAATGAGAAAAGATTTAGCAAATCATCCTATTGAAAAAGTTGGGAAAGACCTTAGGGCTATGATGCCGTGGATTGGAAAAAATAAATTGGTAGACAAGGACAAAAATTAACCCAATCTGACCAAAAATTCATGTTAATTTTATTTTAAGTATTTGCATATTCCCGTTTTGCTTGTAATATGTTTTTCAGCTTATGAACGACAAAAACAGAATAATAATTTTTGACACAACAATGCGTGATGGTGAGCAGTCGCCAGGCGCAACAATGAGCTTAGAGGAAAAAATTCAAATAGCCCGTGCTTTCGATGAACTTGGAATAGATGTTATTGAAGCTGGTTTTCCTATTGCTTCTCCAGGTGATTTTGAAGCAGTTACTGAGATTAGTAAAGTTTTGAAAAGATCTATTCCAGCAGGACTTTCACGAGCTACAAAAAAAGATATTGATGCTTGTAAAGACTCTTTAAAGCACGCTAAAAGATTTAGAATTCATACTTTTATTTCAACTAGCCCACTTCATATGAAGCATAAACTTAATAAATCACCAGAAGAGGTTTTGGGGTTAATTAAAGAAAGTGTTACATATGCTAGTAAGTTTACTGACGATGTCGAATGGTCCTGTGAAGACGGAACTAGAACAGATCTTGATTTTATGTGCAAGTCAGTAGAACTTGCAATAAAATGTGGAGCTAAAACTATAAATATTCCCGATACAGTTGGATACTCTGTTCCTTCAGAATTCAAAAAAATTATTGAAACTTTAATAAACAAAGTTCCTAATATAGATAAAGCAATACTGTCAACGCATTGCCATAATGATTTAGGTTTGGCAGTAGCTAATTCTTTAGCAGGAGTAATGGCAGGCGCTAGACAAATAGAATGTACCATAAATGGGATAGGTGAGAGAGCAGGTAATGCGGCTTTAGAAGAGGTAGTGATGGCAATGAGAACAAGAAATGATTTAATGCCATATACAACAGGAATAAATACAAAACTTTTGAGCAAAGCGTCAAAAATAGTTTCTAATGCAACTGGATTTCCTGTGCAATTTAATAAGGCAATTGTAGGTAAAAACGCATTTGCACACGAGTCAGGAATTCACCAAGACGGAATGTTAAAAAATAGAAATACTTATGAAATAATGACACCAGAAAGTGTTGGTGTTAAAAAAACCTCTCTAGTTATGGGTAAACATTCCGGCAGGCATGCCTTTAGAGACAAATTAACTGACATGGGTTACGTAGATGTGACAGATGATATTATAGACGTTGCTTTTGGTAAATTTAAAATTCTAGCAGACAAAAAGAAACATGTTTATGACGAGGATATAGCAGCTTTAGTCGATGACAGTTTAATTAAAGAAGATAATGTTATCAGATTAAAATCGTTAAAGGTATTTGCCGGAACCGGTGAACCTCAAAAAGCAATAATGAAACTTGAGGTCATGGGTGAAGTTAAAGAAGCAACAGAGTCTGGCGATGGACCCGTGGATGCAATATTTAAGTGTATTAAAAAATTATACCCTCATGAGGTAAGCTTACAGCTTTATAATGTTCACGCTGTAACGGAGGGGACCGACGCGCAAGCAACAGTCAGTGTAAAAATTGAGGAAAATGGAAAAACTACAGTTGGTCAGGCCGCTAATACAGATACTTTAGTAGCCTCAGCTGATGCATACTTGAATGCACTCAATAAACTAATAATAAAAAGAAAAAAAACTGCTCCCGAACCAATGGACATGGACGGAGCTAACTATATAAGGGAAAAAGATGGCACTATTTAAATCATTATCAGGCATATCTTCAATGTGGTCTCAAGACATGGCAATTGACCTTGGAACTGCCAATACATTGGTGGTACTTAAAAAACAAGGAGTGGTACTTAACGAGCCCTCAGTCGTAGCGGTAATTTCTGACGGAGCTAAAAAATCAGTATTAGCTGTAGGAGATGAGGCAAAGACAATGCTTGGAAGGACACCTGGAAATATCCAAGCAATTCGACCTTTAAAAGACGGTGTAATTGCTGACTTTGTAGTAACCGAGGAAATGATAAAACACTTTATCAAAAAAGTTCACAAAAAAACAGCTTTTGCAAATCCCAGAATTTTAATTTGTGTACCGACTGGTTCTACACCGGTTGAAAGAAAAGCAATTCAGGACTCCGCACTTGCAGCTGGAGCAAGAAAGGTTCAATTAATCGAAGAACCTATAGCTGCAGCTATAGGCGCAGGTTTGCCAATTTCAGAAGCAACTGGTTCAATGGTTGTGGATATCGGGGGTGGAACTACAGAAATAGCAGTAATGTCGCTTGGTGGAGTTGTTTACTCTAAATCGCTAAGAGTTGCCGGTGATGCAATGGACCAACAGATAATTAATTTTATGAGAAAAAAATTTAATTTATTGATTGGAGACTCGACTGCAGAAAAAATCAAAAAAGAAATCGGTACTGCTGTACCTTCTGGTTCAACTACCTTTTTAATGAAAGGAAGAGATATAAGATCTGGAACACCGAAGGAAATTTCTTTAACCGAAGAGGATGCTTGCGAGGCATTAATGCCGGTATTAAATCAGATACTTGCAGGTATTAAAGAAGCTCTTGAAAACACACCTCCAGAACTATCAGCTGACCTAGTAGATATGGGATTAGTTTTAACAGGTGGTGGAGCTTTATTAAGAAATATTGACAAATTAATATCTAAAGATACTGGGCTTCCAGTTACAATTGCTGATGATCCATTGTCTTGTGTTGCTGTAGGAACAGGTAAAGCTTTAGAAAATGAGGAGCTGTTCTCTACAATGTTATCTGAATATTAATAAAGATAATTTAAAGCTCAATGTCTACAAGCAGAGATGATTTTGGAATAGCGTTACGTTCGGCTCTTTTAAAAAAAGGCGCAAGACAAAAATTTTCTTTATTTTTTTTGATAATTTTTGCAACAATAATCTTTTTTTTAGATTTTTATAAATTAAAGCCTATAAATATTACAAGAGCTGTAATCAGTGATGGTATTTATAAAACTTCAAATATTGCAACAGCTCCCATAAAAGCATTCTCTAGTATTAAAAATAATGCGATAGAATTATTTATTACGTTTAAAGAAAATAAAGTTCTGAGAGATGAATTAGAAGACCTAAAACGAAAAGAATTTCAGGTTGAATATCTTAAAAATCAAAATGAAAATTTGAGGAAAATTTTAGAAGCTGACTCAAAAATATTAGGTGAAAGCACTCTTGCAAAAGTTTTATTAGATAAAAAAAGTCCCTATTTAAAATCAATAATTATAAATAGAGGATCAAGAGCTGGAGTTTCTAAAGGAATGCCAGTTCTAGATGGAAATTATTTAGTTGGTAGAGTTGTAGAGGTAAACTATTTATCATCGAGAGTTTTACTATTAAATGACCTTAATAGTAGAATTCCTATAACGTTTGGTAAAAATTCCATACAAGCAATTTTAACTGGAAAAGGAGGGAATAATCCTCAGCTAGAATATTTACCTGAGTTTTTTACTCCCGAAGGAAATTCCACTGTTTATACATCGGGTAAAGATGGTGTTTTAAATGCGGGATTACCTGTAGGTAAAACAATTTTTGAAAAAGAAAAAGTTTTTGTAAAAATGTTTTCTGATCCTAACCAATTATCTTTTGTAACAGTTCAGTTGTCTGATGCGAGCGAGGAAAACTTTTAATGGCCATCGTATATAAAAATTTTTCAAAAAACTTAGTCAATGCAGGGCCCTTGATATTACTTTATTATATTTCAATTAGTGAAATTGACTCTCAGTTTAGTAATTTGTTTGAAATTTTGTCTTTTAATTTACAAATTATTATTATTTATTATTGGATGCTGAAAAGTCCATCAATTTTAGGAAATGGCCACATCTTCTTGGCTGGAATTATTAACGATGTAGTAATGGGTTTCCCTTTGGGTTTGAGCTCTATGAGTTATTTAGCAGTCTCTTTCGTAGCCTCCTATATAAGAAACGTGACTGTCAATATTTCTCTTTTTACTGATTGGTTCACTTTTATTTTAGCTATCTTCTTTTCGAATATAATTTTAATGACTTTAATATATAATTTTACTTCACTGAAATTAGAATATTCCGACATTTTTTATAATTCATTTTTTACATTTTTATTTTATCCAGCATTTTGGGGATTTTTCAATTTTTACAAGAAAATAATGATAGTTGGACAGGATGATTAGTAACTTTGGATCTGGGAATACTGTCATTAAATCAAAACTTATTACTAGAAGAATGTTTGTTCTTTCTACTGCTAAGGCAATTGTTTTTTTTGGAATTTTCGGCCGATTAGTCTCTTTGCAAATAAACGAAGCAACCAAATACAAAACTCTTTCCGACAAAAACAGATTTAGAGAGTGGAAGATAGCCCCACAAAGAGGCATTATCAAAGACTATTTTAATCAAGAAATTGCATCAAATGAAAAAGTTTATCAATTACATATAACTCCAGAAAATTCACCAAATTTAGATAGATTGTTTTTTAGACTGAAAACTATTTTAAATTTAAGTGATAACAGAATTGCCTTCTTAAAAAGAAAAATGAGTAAACAAAAGCCATGGGAGCCGATTATAGTTTCAGATAATCTTACATGGTCAGAATTTTCTAGAATAAATTTATTTTTACACGAATTGCAAGGTGTTGAGCCTATTGTCTCTGTTGCGAGAGTTTACCCAGATAACTCTGCAGCTCATATAGTAGGTTACGTTTCAGAGGTTAGTGCTAAAGATTTAGAGAGGAAAGAGTATCTCAGAGACATGGCAGTAACAGGAATTTCAGTTGGTAAAACTGGCTTGGAACATAAGCTCGATAAAGACATCATTGGTAAAGTTGGCTTTCAAAGATACGAGGTAAATGCCTTCGGAAAAAGAATAAAACAGATAAAATTAGATACTGGTCAAGCTGGTCAAGACTATAGATTAACAGTAGATAAAGAAATTCAGAAATTTTCCTCTGAATTAATATCTGATAAGGCAGCTTCCATTTGTGTAATGGACATTTACAACGGAGATATTGTTACTATGGTGTCATCACCAAATTACGATCCTAATGCTTTCGTACATGGTATTGAAAAGAGTTATTGGAAGGAACTAATTGAAAATGATTTTAAGCCTCTAAATAATAAAGCGATATCAGGATTATACCCACCAGGTTCAACTATCAAAACTATTGTAGCTTTAAGCGCCTTAGAAAATGATGTGTGGAATCCAAAAAAATATTTGTCATGCACAGGAGTAACAGAACTTTATGGTGAAAAATTTCACTGCTGGAAGAAAAAAGGTCATGGAAGTGTTAACATGAGGACCGCAATCCAAAGATCCTGCGATGTATATTTTTATGAAGTCGCAAGATTATTAGGCGTTGATAGATTATCAGAAACTGCAAAAAAATTTGGTTTAGGAAAAAAAGTTCTTGATGGATTCATTGAGGAAAGATCGGGTGTAGTTCCGAGCACTAAATGGAAGAAAAAGTTTATCGGTAAAAATTGGTACTTAGGAGAGACATTACACTCAGGTATTGGACAAGGCTACTTTCAATCAACTCCCTTACAAATTTGTTTGATGACAGCTCAAATAGCTAATGGTGGCTTTAAAATAAAACCTAAAATAATCGCTGACGGAAAAAAAAGTAATATAAAAGAATTTATTACCTTTCGAAATGAGAATCCTAATGACCCTCTTCCTTTAGATATGTTAATTGAAAATTTTAAGATTAAGCCTCTTTTTAGAAATCAAGAAAATATTAATTTTGTAAAGGATGCAATGTATGCTGCTACAAATGAAGTCGGCGGGACATCCTATCGTTCAAGAATTAGCGATAAAAAATTTATGTTTGCTGGTAAGACTGGCTCTTCACAAGTAAAAAGATTTACAGAAGAACAAAGAGAGCTAGAAGTAAAACAAAAAGATATAGTTTATAAAGACAGAGACCATGCACTATTTGTTGCTTTTGCACCGGTAAGTAAACCTCAATACGCAATAAGTGTTGTAGTTGAACATGGTGGATCAGGCAGCAGCTCAGCTGCGCCTATCGCTAAAAAAGTAATTAAAAAAGTTTTAGAGAGACACGAATTAAGAAAAACATTTGAAGAAAATACGGGAGAAGAAATATAATGTTTCAACCAAGGTCTATTCAATCTTCACTTAGTTTTAGAGAAAAAATTTTATCTTTAGATTTTATATTAGTTTTATCAATTCTAGTCTTAGGTATTATGAGTATGTTCGCGATGTACTCGACTGACGGAGGGGAATTTAAGTATCATACAAAAAGTCATATAATAAGATTTATCACGTTTTTTTCAATGTTTTTAGTTCTATCTTTTTTTCAAATTAGAGTTTGGTATAAGACAACAACACTATTTTACCTAATTATTTTTTTTCTTTTATTAGGGGTAAAATATTTCGGACTTACTTCCTCGGGATCTCAAAGATGGTTAAATCTTTACTTTATGAATTTACAACCATCAGAGCTTATGAAAGTAGCTTTGATTTTATTCTTGTCAAAATATTATCATCGAATTTCAACGACAGATGTCAACAAAGTCAAACATTTATTTTTACCAATAGTAGTACTTGTAGCTCCTGTTTTACTCGTTGTAACGCAACCTGATCTAGGTACATCTATTTTAATTGCAATAGGTGGAATAGTTGTTGCTTGGTTAGCAGGAGTACGAGTCAAATTTTTTACTTACGCAACTATATTATTTGTTTCACTGATGCCTATAGCTATTTCTTTTCTCAAACCTTATCAAAAGTCTAGAATTTTGACCTTTTTAAACCCAGATCGAGATCCTTTAGGTGCTGGCTATCAAATAATTCAATCAAAAATTGCGATAGGCTCTGGCGGGCTATTCGGAAAAGGTTTTTTAAATGGTTCACAAAGTTACTTAGATTATTTGCCAGAAAAACACACAGATTTTATCTTTACTTTGTTTTCTGAAGAATTTGGATTCTTTGGTTCAATATCAGTTTTAGTCTTGTATACTTTAATTATTTATAGAATAGTGCAAATTGGAAATATTACCAGAAGCAGCTTCGGGAAGCTTTATTGTTACAGTTTTGCAACAGCTTTTTTTGTATATGTAGCAGTAAATATGGGCATGGTTTTAGGATTATTGCCAATTGTGGGCGCACCTCTTCCAATTATGTCTTATGGCGGGTCCTCAATGATGGCCATGATGATAGGTCTTGGAATAGTAATGTCTTGCAAAATATACAAAGATACTCCAGTTAATTAATACATTTATTTAAGACCAAAATGGTCAAAGATATCTTAAATTAATGCTTGCTAACTCAGTAACTTGATGATCTAATCTGAAGATAAATGTTTGGTAATAAAGAAAAAAAATTAAATGATACTGAAAGATCACTAATAAGTGAAACAGTAAGTATTGATGGTACTGTTAATAGTTCAGGTGCAATTGATATAGCAGGTTTAATCAAAGGACCAGTTTTCTCAAAGGAACTTGTTATAAAAGAGACTGGTTCAGTTTCAGGCTCTATAGAAGCTGAACAAGTTGAAATCTACGGTCATTTAGATGGAAAGATTTCTGCCGACAATGTTGTTATTGGTTCAACTGGTGTTGTGAAAGGTGACGTTGAGTTTGCAAATAACTTAAGAACCGAGAACGGAGCTGATATCGAGGGATACATTAAAAAAATGCCATCAAAATCTAAATCAGCAGGTGATTTCTTGTTTTCCAAGACAAAAGATGAAAAAAAGAAGAAAAACGGAAAACCAGAGCAAGTTGTAAATAAAGAAAAGTCAGAAGCGATCATCTAATCTACCGCACTATAAATTTTACTTTCATTAGCATATACTAAACCACATGGATGGATATAAATGTAAGTCTGTTGGAATAGTTGGAGCTGGTATCCAGGGAGTGTGTGCTGGTCTTCATATCTTAAAAAAAGGAATACCAGTTACAATATTTGATAAGCAAGAACCAGGTATGATGGCTTCTTACGGCAATGCCGGCCATTTCTCGCCATATGCTGTGCTTCAATTAAATAGACCAGATGTTATTAATGATGTCCCAAAAATGCTTTTGAGTTCATCGGGACCCTTAGCTTTAAGGTGGAACTACATTCCAAAAATGTTACCTTGGATTTTTAAATATTTTAAATCATCCTCTAAAAAAAATATGATGCATACGGCAAAGTATATGCATCAAATTTTAAATTTATCTCTCGACGCTTATGACGACATGTTCAAGGAAATTGATGTATCAAACTTAGTTGAGAGAAAGGGAATAATTTATGTGTGGACAAATAAGAATAAAAAAAGCAGAGATTTAGAAATAAAGATAAGAGATGAGCTTGGTGTGAAACAAAAAATAATTAATAGAAAAGAGATTTTAGATCTTGAACCTAATTTAAACCCAGTTTTTGATGCAGGCGCTTTCTATGATTATGCTTACCATGCAAGAGACCCTCATGGAATTTTAAAAAAATTTTTTGAATTATTTATTAAGAAAGGTGGAAAATTTAAAAAAAGTGAAGTGATCGATATCAAACAAACAACTATCAATTCTTCAGAAATAATTACTAGTAATAAAAATTACAGTTTTGAAAAGATAGTCTTAGCTTGTGGAGCTTTTTCAAAAAATTTGACAGATAGGTTAGGGGAAAATATACCTTTAGATACGGAGAGAGGGTATCACGTACACTTTGAGTATATGGAGCACTTAATTTCAAGACCAGTTATTTTTTTAGACAGAGGTTTCGGGCTTACACCAATGAATCAAGGATTGAGAGCGGTAGGTACAGTTGAACTTGGAGGCTTAAAAAATCCACCTTCGAAAAAAAGAATTCAATATGTTATAAATTGCGCAAAAGAATTACTCCCTCAATTAAAAGAACATAAAGATGAATGGCTTGGATTTAGACCAACTTTACCTGATTTTTTACCTGTAATAGGGCCATCTAATAAATTCAAAAATATTATCTATTCCTTTGGACATCAACATTTGGGGTGGACTCTAGGCGCTATTTCGGGAAAAATTATTTCGGGTATCATTGCAGAGGAGAATACTAATTTAGATTTAACTCCATACAGCTCTAAAAGATTTATTTAGGATTTTTTTGTCTAAAAATTATTTAGCTTATATTTTTCTTACATTTGCAGCTTTATTTTGGTCGGGAAATTTTATTGTTGGAAAGTTCGCAACTTTATTTGAAGTCCCACCACTAACTTTAAATTTTTTAAGATGGGTCATGGTATGGTTTATATTGATACCTTTTACAATTAAAGAAATTTTAGAAAAAAAAAATTATATTAAAAAAAACTTTTTTACAATTGGGCTAATGGGAATATTATCAATTAGCACCTTCAACTCTGTAGTTTATTTTGCTTTAAACTTTACTCAAGTTATTAATGCAGTCTTAATGTTAGCCGCTATTCCTCCAATGATAATTATTTTTTCATCAGTTATGCAAATTGAAAAAACAAATATATTTCAACTCTCCGGGTTATTCTTATCAATAATTGGAGTTGGGACAATTATTTCAAATGCGGATATTCAAAAAATAATTTCTTTAAGTTTTAATAAAGGTGATATATGGATGCTAGTTTGTGTTTTAAGTTGGTCATTATATTCAACATTACTTAAAAAAAACAAATTTGAATTATCTCAATTTTCTTTAATACAAATTATGGTTTCCGTAGGATTAATATTTTTAGTCCCACAATTTCTATATGAACAATCAATTGGATTAGATATAAAAATTAATAAAGCATCTATCTTTATCTTATTATATGTAGTTATCTTCCCTGCAATCGCTGCTTATTATTGTTGGCAGAAATCTATTGAACTTATAGGACCAAATAGATCTTCAATGTTTATTCAGCTTATGCCGCTTTTCAGCGCATTTATGGCGATAATAATTTTCAAAGAAAGATTTCAATTATTTCATTTTACTGGTGCAACCTTTATAATTTCTGGTATTTATTTATCAAATAGGAAAGTCCAATGATTAATGTTGCAGTATTAGATGACTATCAAAATGTCTTTAAAGAAATTGTTGATATTGAAAAATTTAAAAAAAAATATAATTTTAAAATTTTTAATGAAGCATTTATTGACGAGAGTGAAGCTATAGTAGCTTTGGAAGAATTTGAAGCATTGTTTATTATGAGGGAAAGAACTCCTATAACAAAAACTTTATTAGATAATTTACCAAAGCTAAAGTACATTATGACATCAGGCATGCGTAATAATTCTATTAACTTAGAAATTGCAAAAAAAAAAGGTATTGTGGTATCTGGAACTGAAATTAATTCAAATCCTGCTGCTGAGATTACTTGGACCTTAATCTTGGGCCTTTTAAGAAACGTTAAACAAGAAATTGATAATATGTTTCAAGGTTATTGGCAAAATACAATTGGGATTGAATTAAAAGGTAAAAGAATTGGATTGATAGGATTAGGAAAAATTGGGAAGCAAGTGGCAAAGGTTGCTAAAGCTTTTGATATGGAAGTTTGCGCTTGGAGTGAAAATTTAAATTTAACTGACGCAAATTCTCTTGGTGTTTTACCCATGAGTAAAGACGACTTATTAAAAACTTCAGACATAGTTTCAATTCACGTTATTTTAAGTGAGAGATATAAAAATCTCATTACAAAAAATGAGTTTGCGATGATGAAAAAGAATTCAATTTTAATAAACACTTCAAGAGGCTCAATAATAAACGAGAAAGATCTTATCGAGGCACTTAAAAATGATACTATCGCCGGAGTTGGTCTTGATGTTTATGAAAAAGAACCATTACCTCAAGACCATAAACTAAGGTTTTTAAATAATGCTCTTCTTTTTCCGCACATCGGCTTTGTAACAATTGAAAATTACTCAAAGTTTTATGGTCAAATGATGGAAAATCTTCAATCGTGCTTAGAAAACAAGCCCATTAGAGTTTTGATATAAACGCTTTCAATCCCTAGTTGTTGTTGATAAGCTCATTATGAGGGATTGATTTGTTTTTTTTTAAAAAAAATGTGTCAAAAGACTGTGGGAAGTATGAAAAAAATTTTAATATTATTATCATCTGTATTTCTTTTGAGTGGGTGCATAGAAACCGCTTCATTGATAGCACCTATGTCTGGAGCAGCAAACGGTAAAGTTGCACAAACGACTGTGAATTCCGCAATAAGTTTTAGTATAAAACGACAAACAGGAAAATCTCCAATGGAACATGCGATTGGTTTTGCTGATCAAAATAATTTAAAAACGAGAAAAGCTCAAAAAAAATGCGTTAGTTTCTTAGAAAATACATCAAAAGAGCTTTGTGCAAAGTTAGAAAACAAATTTGTAAAAATTCAAAATATAATTGAAGATAAGTACCAAATAAAAAAATTAGACGAATAATTTCAATCTGTTAATTTACCTTTTTAAAAGAAATTTATTTGCCCCACTATATTAGTGGGGCAAATGTTTAAGCAGCTAAAGCTTGTTTAATATCCCCAATGATATCATCTGGATGTTCAATACCAATTGAAAGTCTTACGTAGCCTGGTGTTACCCCTGCTGCAACCAACGCTTTATCGTCTAATTGACTGTGAGTTGTTGTAGCTGGGTGTATAGCTAAACTTCTAGCATCACCAATATTAGCAACATGGTAAAGCATTTTTAGTTTATCAATAAATTTAGCACCTGCCTCTTTTGTACCAAGATCCATTCCAACTAAAGAACCATAACCACCCTTCATATATTTTTTAGCTCTTTCTTTTATCTCACCTTGATGATTTGTTGGATAGATTACATTTTTAACTTTCTTTTGTGTTTCTAAGAAGGACACTACCTTTTCCGCATTACTACAATGTTGTTTCATTCTAAGAGCAACTGTTTCTAAACCTTGTATGATTTGAAATGCGTTGAATGGAGCTAACGGAGCACCCAAGTCTCTTAATAAAACTACTCTTGCTCTGACTACAAAAGGAATGTTTGCTCCAGTTAATTGAGGAACAGCATCTGACCAAATTGCACCACCATAACTTTGATCCGGCTCATTCAATAATGGTTGTCTTTTTCTATCTTTAATCCAGTCGAAATTCCCTCCATCAACAATTATTCCGCCAATTGAGGTACCGTGACCACCAATATATTTAGTCAAGGAGTGCATAACGATTGCTGCTCCGTGGGCTAAAGGTTTACAAATTACTGGTGAAGCAGTGTTATCGATGATCAAAGGTATACCTTTTTTTCTACCAATGTCTGCTACTTCTTGAATTGGAAAAACCCGAAGATATGGATTTGGACAAGACTCACCATAGTAAGCCCTAGTTTTATCATCAGTAACTTTTTCAAAATTTTTAGGATCAGCAGGATCCGCAAATCTAACTTCAATACCTTGTTGTCTTAAAGTATTTTTGAATAAGTTAACTGTACCTCCATACAAGTCTGTAGATGCAACAACATTGTCTCCAGCCTGTGCTAAATTTTGTATACACATTGCTGATGCCGCTTGACCAGAACCTACGGCACATGCAGCCACACCACCTTCTAACGCTGCTACTCTTTTCTCTAGCACGTCGACAGTTGGATTCATAATACGTGTATAAATGTTGCCAAATTCTTTAAGTCCAAATAAGTTTGCAGCAGTTTCTGCATTTTTAAATTGGTAAGAAGTCGTTTGATATATTGGAACAGCTACTGACGTTGTTGTTGGGTCACTTCTATAATCGCCACCATGTAAGCCAATAGTTTCCGGATGTTTAAAATCAGCCATTGATTTTCTCCCTTATTGTTTCTCTCATTGTCTCGCTCATGTTTTCTCCTTTTTTATTGGAGAAGTATGAACGAATTATAACTCAATTCATCTTCTCCTTTTTAGTACTTCGGCTTATGCCAGGTGTACAATACGGTTCAAATACCCGGTTAATTTTAGAATATTCCAAAAAAAAACCACCGACTAAAGCGGTGGTCATTTGACTTAATCGCTTTAGCTGGATTTATTAAGCGCTCAGCAATTTGACTAAAATCAGCGCCTTTATGTAATTATAGCAAACTAATTATTTACCTGTCAACTACTAATTAAATATTATCCCAGAACTGTTTCGCAAGGTTTATTCCAGATAAATCTCTATAGGTAACCAATCCAGTTGGACTCGTTACATTAATGTCTCCAATTAATTTTCCCTGTACGAAATCTATTCCGGCAAAATAAATTTTATTCTTAAGTAATAATTTAGCGATTGAATTACTAGCTTTTATTTCTTTTGTCGTTAGTTTAGTTAGTTTTGCATGAGCACCCTTGCTCATATTTGACAAAATACTACCCCTTCTAGGTATCCTTGATATTGCTCCCACAACTTTTCCTTTGATAATGAAAACTCTTTTATCCCCCTTAGATACCCCAGGAAGAAATTTTTGAAAGAATAAATGATTATGAGTTTTAAGCAATTTTTTGATTTTGCTGGCATCGAAAGTCTTAAATAAAGTTACGTTATTTCCACTAAAACCATTTATTGGTTTAACCACGATTGATTTATATTTTTTAAAAAATTTTTTTATTTCTTTAATATTCTCACTAATTAAAGTTGGAGGCATGTATTTCATCAAATTAGTTGAAAATAACTTTTCAGAGACATTTCTAACAGCTGATGGATTATTAATTATCTTAGTTTTATTAGCAATATGATCAAGTAAGAAAGTTGTATAAAGATATCTATAATCAAATGGAGGATCATTTCTAATTAAAATAACATTAGATTTAACTAAATTAAAATTCATAGTTTTTAATATTGTAACAAATTGTTTATCCTCAATATTAACCTTTATATGTTTACAAAAAACCAAAACTTTTCCATTCAAAAAACTTATATTTTCAGGTTCATAATAAAAAATCTTATAACCCAGCTTTTGTGCCTCATTTGCTAAGAGTAGAGTCGTATCGGTTTTGATATTTACTTTATTTAGATTAGAGCCCTGAATAGCTAAAATTTTCTTCATGATTTGCTAAAAAGTTTAGATTATTTGTTTTTTTATAATGTTCAATCAATATCTCTGCTCTAGTTTTTTTATTATTTATTATATCCTCAATATGTTTTAAAAAAATTGTTTCATTTTTTCCAGATCTATTAAGTTCATTTCTTTTTTCTAAGCCTTTTTTGGAAAGAGCAAAAAATATTTTTGCCCAATCAATTAATCTTTTATCTTGAAGTATTGTGTTTAGTCCTTTTTTAGGTGCATTAAAGTAAGCTTCCATAATCTCATCTTTATTCCATTTTTTTATTATTTCATATGTTTCATCTAAACATCCGTAAATCAATCCAGTAAAAAACGAAGGCCCATTACAAATACACCCGAAATCACAAGTATCTAGAGATCTCAATTCTATTACTTGTTTTAATCTTACCTCAGTAAAAATGGTACCTAAATGATTTTCAAAGTCCTCTAAAGTTGGTTTATCACCTTTAAGAATATTCAAATTTCCATTTAAATAATCTTTAAATGTTTGACCGTTTGGAATTTCGTATTTTTTGTCTTTTTTCAAAAATAATATCGGGTAATTTATTACATGATCAATATACTTTTCAAAATTGACTTTTTCAAAAGCAATTGGCATTATTCCACCTCTATTGGTTTCTTGCCAAACTTTCCCACGGTAAGATAAAAAACCTGAGAGCTTATTTTCATTAAAAGGAGAATTGGCAAACAAAGCAATTGTTAATGGTGTTAAATAATTCCCGACTTTAAATTTTTTTTCAAAATCATTTTCAGATATGTAATCATAATTAATTTGAATACCTGCAGTCTTATACATCATATCTAAGCTAAGTTTCCCCCCCTTTGGCATTTCAACAGTCATTATTTTATAACGCTCTTTTGGATTTTTAGGAATATCTTCTAACCTATTGAAAGGATCATAGGCAATTGAAGAAGTTGCTATAGAGAGAGAAAATAAAACTTCTTTTAATTCATTGAAATGACTGAAATTTTCTGAACAGACTAAATGAATATTTTTTAAAGGAGAGCCGGATAATTCATACTGAAATCCCGGTTCAGTTGTAATTTTTTGTTTTTCTTTTTTTAAACCAATTACTTTATCTTTTTCATATTGAAGCTCCCAACCTTTGCTTTTAAAGACTTCAAATACTTGTCTGATTTGGTTGTAATCAACTCTTTTTAGATTGCTTTTATCAAAAAGAAATTTTTCATGCTCAACACCGATTCTTAAATTATTTTTTCTTTTAATGCCTTTGTTAAAATATTGAATTAGCTGATTTTTATTTTCAATGATTGAGGATTTTTTTTTAGTCAAATGTTTTTAACTCTAATACATTTCCATTAGGATCCTCAATAAAAAATGTACTCTGCTCAAACTTTGTACCTTCAAACCTTGTATAAGGTTTATCTATATAATCTATCTTATTCGTTTCAATATTTTTTTTAATTTTGTTAAAGATGTCTTTTCTTAAATGTACACCAAAATGTGGCACCGGCACTTTACCCATATCAACATCATGCCTTTCTCTTGGGAGTTTCATAGATGTTTGATGTAAAGTAAGTTCATTGCCCCAGAAATCGATATCAACCCATTTACCCTCTTCACGGTTACCAGTTTTGCATTCTAGTATATCAGTATAAAAAGCCTCAGCCTTTTTTAAATCTCCTGCAGGAATAGCCAAATGAAACGAATTACTCATGGAAACCTATATATATTCTTCTTTAAATTTATCAAGTAGTCATTATATACATAGTATGATTAATTATTTAGATTCCATTAAAAAAAGAGACCCTGCAGCTAAATCTTTAGCCAGTATTGTGCTTACCTATCCAGGTGTTAAGGCAGTGTTTTTCCATATAATTTCAAATTTTTTTTATAAAGCAGGTTTTGACCTATTAGCTAGAATAATCTCCCAGAGCGTAAGATTCTTTACAGGTATTGAGATACATCCCGGAGCAAAAATTGGAAAAAATTTATTTATTGATCATGGAATGGGCGTGGTGATAGGTGAAACATCTGAAATCGGAGATAACGTAACTATTTACCATGCTGTAACTTTAGGAGGTAGCTCACCAAGTATAGATAGTGAAAGTCAACGGTATGAAAAAAGACACCCAACAATTGGTGATGATGTAGTTATTGGGTCGGGTGCGCAAATAATTGGACCTATCAAAATAGGAAACAACTCAAGAATTGCAGCAAACGCTGTCGTTGTAAAAGATGTTCCTGAAAATGCAACAATGGTTGGAATTCCAGCTAAAGCGGTCAGACTAGAGAACAAAGGAAACTTCAGACCTTACGGAGTAGACGACAAGGTTAAAGATGAGTAAAGAGTGGAATCCTAATTTATCTCCAGAACAAAATTACATTCTAAGACAAGAAGGTACAGAGCCACCTAACTCAAGTCCACTTAATAACGAAAAAAGAGAGGGCTCATATCATTGTGTAGATTGTGGAGCTAAGTTGTTTGACTCAAGCAAAAAATATGAAAGTGGAACTGGCTGGCCATCTTTTTATGAGTCATTACAAAATGTTTTTGAAATTAAAACAGACATGCATATTGGATATCCTCGAAAGGAATATCATTGCAAACAATGTGGAGGACACCATGGTCATTTATTCGATGACGGCCCAAGACCAACTGGAAAGAGATATTGTAATAATGGTACTTGTCTTGTTTTTAAACCAAAAAAGTAACTAGAGTTGTGCACACACGTATTAAGTTTTTGAATACAACCTAATAAGTTCTTAAATTAATCCATTATGGTAAATAGACCAAGACACCATAAATTTGTTAAGTTGTCTTTTAGACCGCCATGAAAGATAAACATACTTCCCTTATAAATTTTTTAATAGGAATTTTTTCAATATTAATATTTCAACCTCTTCACTCATCAGAAAAAGCTTGGAAAGTTGCAGCAGAGGGAAACAAAATTATTTTTATTAGACATTCACTAGCTCCTGGAGGAGGAGACCCTCCTGGTTTTAAATTAAAAGATTGCAAAACTCAGAGGAATTTAAATGAAGCTGGTATCAATCAATCAAGAGCTATAGGTAGATTGTTTAAAAAAAACAACATTCCCATTGATCAAGTCTTAAGTAGTCAATGGTGCAGATGTAAAGATACTGCTAAATATGCATTTAAAGATTATAAAGAATTTCCTGCTTTAAATTCGACATTTCAGGCAGCCTTTGCAAAAAATCAAACGAAACAACTCAAACAATTAAAAAAATTTGTAAATAATTGGAGTGGAGAAGGAGGTAATTTAGTTTTCGTAACCCATTACAGTATAATAACCGCAATAACAAATGCAGTGCCAAGTTCAGGTGAAATAGTTATTACTGATAAAAAATTTAATGTATTGAATACTATTGTTACTGATTAAAAAATTAAAAAATATACAATAAAACCAACTAATAAGTATTCAAAAACAGTTTTTATTCTTAAAAGATATTCATAACCTATTTTTTTATGAAGATAATTAGATAAAAAGAAAAAAAATGAATGAACAATTATTATAGCAATAGCAATGCCAATAAGTGTTGCTTTAAATGAAAAATTTTTGTACCCAAAGTAGCATGCCGCAATGAAAGTAAACCAGGATACTTTTGATATAAATAACTTGAATAATAAGGCAGTTTTATTACTAAAAATTGATTGAGTCTTTATAAATGAATAGGACCAAATTAGCCCTAGTAAAAAACTTAAATATTTAATAATCATTATGTTAATTGTATCATTAAATTATGTTAATTAAATCATTCTTAGCATTTGGAGCAGGTTTTATAAGTTTCTTAACCCCTTGTGTTTTACCTATCATACCGGGATACATATCTTATATCACAGGAAAAAAACTTGATGAAATTGAAAAAGATAAAAAGATTGTTCTTTTTAAAACAATTATTTTCACATTAGGATTCTCATTTGTTTTTATTAGTTTAGGAGTAGCTGCATCTTTTCTTGGAAATGTATTAATTTTTTTTGGCAAAGAGTTAAGAATAGCTGCCGGGATTATAATCATAATATTTTCTTTAAATTTTATTGGTTTATTAAATTTCAATTTTCTTAATCAAGATAAAAAAATAGATACGGGAAATTATAAAGATAATTTTATTTTTCCTTTTGTTGTAGGATCTGCGTTTGCTTTTGGTTGGACACCCTGTATAGGTCCTATTTTAGGTTCAATCTTAGCTTTGTCGGCAATTGAAACCACTTTAGTAAGTGGCGTAATTTTACTCTCATTATATTCTCTAGGATTGGCAATTCCTTTTATACTATCAGGATATTACATGACAATTTTTTTAAATTCTAAAAAAGGTTTTGGTAAACACTATTCAAAAGTAAAAAAAGGTGGCGGAATAATTTTACTAATAACCGGCATATTAATACTTACAAATCAAATTCAAGTAATAAGCTATTATATTTTGACAACTTTTCCTTTTCTTACTAAGCTTGGATGATGACAGAAGTTTCAGTTTTAGGTATATTTGTTGCCGATATAAGTTTTTCTGGACCTAAAATCCCATCAATAGGTGAAACTATTTTAGGAAATAAATATAATATCGGTCCAGGTGGAAAAGGATGTAATCAAGCCATAGCGATCTCAAGACTTGGTGGAAAAACAAATTTTATAAGTAAAATTGGTAAAGATGCATATGGAGAGTTAGCTCTAAAAACACTTGAAAAAAATAAAATTTCTACAGAGAATATAATTCAAGATAGTAGCCAACAAACTGGCGTAGCTGGAATTTTAGTTGATCAAAATACTGGAAAAAACTCAATAAATGTAATTGTAGGTGCCCCAACTTCTTTAAAACTTAGTGAAATTGAAAAACAAATTAATTTAATAAAAAGATCAAAAATTTTTTTAACTCAATTAGAGGTTCCAAAAGATGTAACCTTACATTGTTTAAAAACTGCTAGAGAAAATGGATGTATTACTATTTTAAACCCTGCGCCAGCATCGGAAATTTCAAAAGAATTTTATAATAATATCGATTTTTTTACACCTAATGAAACCGAAGCCGAATTTTATACTGGAATAAAGATTACTAATGACCAAGAGGCAAAACGAGCAGCAGATAAACTGATAAATTTAGGAATAAAAAAAGTAATAATTACTCTTGGGGAAAAAGGTTTATTTTATTCTGATGGAAAAGAAGAAATTTACTTAAAAGCTAGCTCTGTAAAAGCCATTGATACTACTGGAGCAGGAGATGCGTTTAATGGAGCTTTAGCTTTTAGTTTAATTAAAGAAAAATCTATTAAAGAGTGTTTAGAATTAGCAAATAAAGTAGCTGGAATATCTACAACTAAACTTGGAGCAGGAGATGCAATGCCCTTTATCCAAGATGTAAAATAATTTTATTCAGGTTTAAAAATCAAACAAAGACCATTATTACAAAATCTTTTACCACTTTTACTAGGGCCATCATTAAAAACATGTCCATGATGCGCACCGCATTTAGCACAATGATATTCTGTTCTTCTCATTCCAAATTTATAATCAATTTTAGTTTTAAATGCTCCAGGCAGAGCCTCGGAAAATGATGGCCAACCTGTGCCACTGTCGAATTTACTCGTGGAAGCAAAAAGTTTATTTCCACAATTAGCGCAGTGGTAAAAACCCTTTCTGCTTTCCCTCAGTAAATTACTTGAAAAAGGTCTTTCTGTTCCCTCATTAAACATAATTTCTTTCTGCTTCTCCGAGAGATTTTTATTTATAATTTTTTTTGTATTTGCAAATATTGAGCTAAAAGGAAGTATGAAAAAAGAAAAAAATGTTAAACCTATAAATTTTAAAAAATTTCTCCTCATTTTCTATCTATTATTTTATCTAATTCGCCGCTTCTATTCGCTTCCTGAAGTTTGTCGTTACCACCAATATAATGATTTCCGATAAAAATTTGAGGAATAGTTCTTGCGCCATTTGTTCTTTGTAACATTTCTTTAGCGTTTGCTGGATCAGCCCAAATATCAATTTCTTCTATTTCAACATTTTTGGTTTTTAATAATGCTTTAGCTGCTGCGCAAAATGAGCAAGGATTTCCAGTATACATTGTGACTTTTTTCATAATCAATATATATCAGTAAATTTAATTTTTTCTCTAAGTTTTTTTCTTCCTAATTGAAACTTTTTTCTATGTTTAATGCTAGTATTATGCACTCTTTTTCTCCAAAGCCTAAAAGAGCCTGGTTTTAAATTTTTTCTCATTATCTTAATTACTTGAGACTCATTTTTTCCAGTTTTCTCTTTGATCTCCTCAAAAGTAATTCTATCTGCCCAAGCAGCCCAAATTATCCAATTATCATCTTTTTCCTTGGGCTCAGGATTTTTGACTTTAGTTTGAGGGATAAAACTTTTTTTCTTCATAATTTTATATATAATTACTAATCAAATGTTTCCAACAGACTATATAATATTTTTACAAATCATTTTATTTTTATTCATTTCTCCTGGTCCGCCCAGAGTTGTAATAGTTTCACATACATTAAATTATGGATTGAGCAGATCTGTTTGGACTGCTTTTGGAGATATTTCTGCAAACATTATTCAGGCTGTCTTAGTAGTGTTTTTAATTGGATCTTTTTTAAGTGATAATCCTCAAGTCCTATATTATTTAAAATGGGCAGGAATATTTTATGTTATTTATTTAGCTTACGACACGTTTAATTCAAAGATAAAAAATTTTAGTCAAAAAAGTAAAAATTTAAAATCCTCATTTTCCTTTTATAAAGATGGATTATTAGTAGCCGGTCTTAGTCCAAAAGCTATTTTATTTTTTGGAACAATTTTTCCAACTTTTATTAATTTTGGTACAAATATTATATCTCAATTTTTAATATTATTAATTACATACGTCGTTTTAGATTTCATTACTCTTATGATTTATGGTTTAGCTGCTGAAAAAATATCTATTTGGTTAAGAGGCAAACCAAAGGTCTTAAATACAATCTCTGCGTGTGTACTTCTAATTTTAGCAGTCTACATTGCTGCGACACAGAATTTTTAACCAATTCTTACTGTTGTCATTTTCCCAATTTCTTGTTTTAATAATTTATTAATTAATTAATTAACAGAGAGGAAATAATGAATAAATTTACAAAACTATTTATTACATTTATTTCAGCGATAACTGTAACTCTTGTATCGTTCTCATCTTCATTTGCAAAAGTGGAGGGAGACTACATTGTTTTAGGTTCTGCGATATCTCTTACAGGAAAATATTCATCCAATGGTGTACATACTCAAAACGGTTATAACATGGCCGTTGAAAGAATTAACAGCATGGGTGGAGTAGAAGTACAAGGTAAGAAATATAAGTTTGAAATCATTTACTATGATGATGAATCAAACCCAAAAAGAGCCGCTCAGTTAGCTGAAAGACTAATTAAGCAAGATGGCGTTCATTACATGCTTGGACCATACAGTTC
>MDTB01149739.1_pt1 | contig 33098 bp, 28 predicted proteins | sample 811161 | NCBI WGS metagenome assembly MDTB01 (sample SAMN05326650, study PRJNA326480) | marine metagenome | isolation source: seawater | place: Mediterranean Sea | collected 2009 | reverse complement strand
TGCAATAGGAGGTAAGAAAGTACCTGTATGTAAAAGAAGCATAACTCTTCTATCAGTTGCATCATCACCAACTGGCTGGTAGATATCCATTAAAAGATCTTCAGCAGCAGGTGCTTGAGTTATAATACCAATATTATTTCCATATACAACATTTGATGTAACTGAAACATCACTAAATAATTCGTCAACAAATGGATTACCTTCCACTGATGGAAGATCAGGGCACGAACCTGAACAACTTCCATAGGTAATTCCTGAAACATCTCCAGATCCAACCGACCATTTTCTGTTTGCATAAGACCAATAATCAGTTACTGGAGTACAAGACCAGTCTGCATTTTCAAGTGCATTGCCATTTTCATCATAGTTTGAAGAAACAATATCTTCCATTACTCCATCTAAAACTAGAAGATACTCCATATCAGAGGTTGGAGCAGGGTCAAAAGTAAATGTGTATGTTCCATCTCCATTATCAATTCCAACTGGACCACCAGTAGGATCCCATGACCACCATGGTCCTGTTAATCTGACAGAAGAATCATTTAATGAAGTATAGTTACAAACGGAAGCAGTAACTTGAAGAGCTCCTGCATCTAATATACATGATCCATCATCGCCTGAAGCATTTGGATCATAATTTGCAGCGGTACTATCAGTACATCCTAAATAGTATGAATTATCATCACATGTACCACAGGTACCATATATATTTGTAACATTCAAGTCATCTCCAATTGACCATTGTCTGTTAGCGTATGAGTAGTAGTCTGTAATAGGAGTACAAGAAAAATTATCTACCTCATTTGTATCAGCATTGGCAGCAACTAAATCTTCTTGAACGCCATCTAAAACTAATAGGTACGTCATATCAGCATCCGGAGCAGGATCAAACGTGAAGGTATATGTTCCATCTCCATTATCTTCTGCAATTGGACCTGAATTAGGATCCCAGTCCCAATTAGGGCCTGTTAATCTGAGTTCTTGGTCTTGGGGATTACATACTGTTGTAGTAATTGTTAATACATCAGCAGATTCTTCAACATTTAAAACAACAGTTGGTAAGAAAGAATTAATACCAGAAAAATCATTACCAAGAGCAATATTTAATAAAGTAACTTCTCCATTGTAAGGAATTGGAATAGGAATTTCTAATCCAGCTAATCCAAGAGGAGTTCCATCAAGTGTTACAACTGCTGAAAGAGGTATTTCATATGTACCTGGTGTATTTGGAGTTCCACTTAGATTTATTACTCCCCAATTATCTGGACCAAAATTACAACCTTCAGGTGTACAAGAATAACTCATCCCTTCAGGTAATGTAGCGCCAAGAATTTGAGCAGAGATAAAACCTAGGTCAATAGGAGTATCTCCAATATTAAGTGCAATTGTTTGTCCAGCATAAAATGTAATATTTTGATCATATGATGAACCTGTATTTGCATTTGGTAAAGTTACAGTTCCATTTTCTTGGGTACTTCCTGTAGGCGGGAAAAAACCTACTTGAGCAGATGAGTCGTTGCAAGAAGTTACAGTGACATCTTCACCATCAACAGTGAATCCAAAATTTGCATCAGATTCATCATAAGCAATAGAAAAATCACAAACAGAGTTTAAAGCAGGAGTGATTGCAGTTGAGTTTGACCAAACATCATTCCACCAATTAGGAATTGATTCATCAACACAAAGAAGCTGAAATTCGTAATCTCCGTTGGCAAGTTGAACTGTGTAACCATCATTTGGATTTGCACCCCAACCTCCCCAATTATCAAAGGTTCCAGTCACATTTAGGAAATTACAATCGATATCAGAAAAGTCAAAAGTAACATTGTATAGACCATCAGATGAGGTATTATCATTTGACTCTTCAATACAATCAGAAATACTTAGATCAGAACCTGAAACGGTGAAACCAAAATTTGCATTATTATCTGTACCAGGTACATCACAATTTGAATGTAGGGTAGGTGAGATTTGGGTCGCACTAGCCCAGATATTATTAGACCAAACATCTGATGCATTTGCAGTATCTACACATAATAAAGTATACTCATAATCACCATCTGCAAGATTTAAGGAATATCCATCATTTGGATTTGCACCCCAACCGCTCCAATTATCAAAAGTTCCAGTAACCGTAAGGAAGCTACATTCACCACCATCACTTGTTTGATATTGGCTGTTATCTAAGTTAAAGGTAACAGTTGGATTAACTGGAGAAGCAGGATTAACAACAACAGTTCCAATCATACCTGCAGAAGCATGATTTCCAATTGAACAATCATAATAATAAGTTCCTGGAATTGTGAAGGTAATACTTCCAATATCTACTCCATTAGAATTTCCACTAACTGCTCCCAATGAACCTACATCAGAAGGGTTGTCATAAGGATTTCCTGATATTGAGTTAATGTCAAAATTAACATTGTGAAATCCTTGAACATTTGTCCATGAAACAACATCACCTGCAGTAACGGTTAAATTAGCAGGTGAATAGTAGTTAGATCCAGCTTCAACAACATGAGTGTTAGAAGCAAAAATACTAGAATAAATACTTGTAATAATAATACTACAAATAATAGGCAAACGCCAAATTAAATTTTTCATAATAATTTCAGATTAGTTATTTAAAAGTTTTATAAATTAATAAGTTTTGTTAAAATTAACACAATCTAGCTAAGATATGATTATAGATATTATTTTGCAAATGTTACTTAAAAAAGTAATTAACAATTAGGTAATATTAAGTTGGTAAATTTAACAATTAGGTAATATTAAGTTGGTAAATTACAGGTTAAACTGAATTGATGAATACAGCATTCTTCCAACTCTTGGGCCACCATATACTTGGAATGTTAGATTATTTAGTAAGTTAGAACAACCTAATTTTAAAATTGCATTAAGAGATGTTATATCTTTATTAATCTGTGCATCTAGAAGAGAATATTTAGGAACTCTACCAGTAAACTGAAGAGATCCCTCAAATAAAAAGCTTTGAATCCATTTGTAATTGAGACTCATATTCCACTCTGGTGAATTAAAAATATTAAGATCTCTTAAGTTTAATCCTAGATTAAATTTATTTTCTGGTGTATTATATGCAGGAATTATTGGATCATCTGTACCTTGTTTATTGAGTTTGTTGTATGAATAGTTACCATTAATAGTTAGTGTACCATTCATATAGTAATTAAAACCTAATGAAAACCCTTTAGTAGTAACTCTACTGGAAGCATTTGCAGCTAATCTGTAACCTTGAATTGATGGGTAAAGTAGGTTATTATAATCGTCAATGGTATCTCCAATTTCACTAGCCCATCCATCATTAACATCTTGCTCAGTGGCAACTCTTGTTCCAAGAAATCTAAATGAAACTCCTTCTTGATATCCAATGAAATCATCATAGATACTGAAATATGTTGAAATATCAACATATAGTTTATTAAATAATGTAGATCTATATCCTAATTCTAGAGTTTTAACTTTTTCAGGCTTAATTGGTTTGACCTTTATCATTCCACCAATCAAGGGTTTTGGATTTACCAAACCTCCAATGAAATATTGTTCTAAGGAATCAACCTCAGCAAAATATTCGTTATATCCAAATCCATTTAGATTACCAAGTAATATTCCAACTCCAGCATCATAATTTAAATATTGATCAGTTAAAGTTGGATTTCTTATTGCAGATGAGAGAGAAACTCTAATAACATCATTTTCATTTGGTGTATATACGAACGAAGTCGCTGGGGAGATTAAATAGTTGAAATTTTGATTTTTATCTAATCTTAAGGTCGCAGAAAATTTGAGAGTTTCTCCAAGTAATTTTCTTTCTAGACCCGAGTATAAGCCAAATTCTTTATTTACAATATTTAATTTTTTTACTGTTGTATCAACAGAAAATAAGTGTGTTGTATCATAAAAAGTTTCATAAATTGGGAAAATTGCATTACCTACATTTACTAATGAAGAATCAATTTCAATTACTGGATTGTTATTTTCATCATATAAATAAATATTTTTATATTTTTGAATATATCCGTCATTAAATATACTTCCATTAGAATCAGGATTATATATTCTTCCACTAGCCCCAATTGTAATTTTATTTTTTCCAATATCAAATTTATACTCTGTTTGAGCGTGAAATAATTTCGATTTGTCATAAAATTTTGTCCCATTTAATAAATTTCCATTTTCATCAAATCTTGTTTTAGAAGTTATTGAATTAAATTCTTCTTGAAATTCCTCAGTTCCAGGTTGTAAAAATGAGTTCCCAAATATTCCAATAGTATTATCTACATGATTTTGAGTTTCTTCATGAAATTGTTGAAATAATTCATTATTGGAATTTACAACTTCTGTCATTTGTTCATACCAGTTTTGGTATGCATTTGGTATACCTACCGGAATTCCATTCTCATCAAATAAAACTTCACCAGTAACTGGATCTGTCTCATATAATTGAATGTCAAAAACATCTATCCATCCAGGAATTTCAAGTATTTGAGGCATTATATCTGATATCCAATATCCATAGTATTCTTCACTGAATTGTTTTTTTGATAAGTGAAGCTCTTGAAGGGCCCTTGCTGTAGCTACAGCATCGTATGAGTTACCAGCATCTTCATGCGTTTCATAGAACCTAATGAAAAAATTATCTTTATGTTTAAATTCAATTCTGTTTTGAAAAAACTGAATATCCTTTAAACTAAATCTATTATCTCCCTGATAAACAGTAGTTCCGTTTCCATAATTAGTAGAATAAATTAATTGATTTTCTTCATTGAATTTATAATGAAATGCAGCATTCATTTTATAATTCTCAGTGTTATAGTCAACTAAATCTCTCTCTGCATAAGATGATCTATGATATCGACCAAGACCAGGGGCTAATGAAAAGTTCCAGGCAGTAGAATATTCTTCATCTCCATACCTATTTACCGCATCATATCCTCCTAAATTTAATTCATTGGATGGAGATCCAAATGCTTGATCATAATTATTTGCAACCCAGTCATAAGCTGACATCCTATAGAAATTATATTTGAAACCAAATTTATCTTCACCTTGTTTATTCTTAATTACATCAGCAAATCTCAAAGAAAACTCTGTTAAATTTCTTTCGCCGGATTTAAATTGAGTGGATATACCTGGGAATTGAAATGGATCTTTAGTTTCCATACTAATTACTCCGTTAAAAGCATTCGGACCATATAATGCTGAGCTTGCACCTACTACAATATCAACTTTTTTTAAGTCTAGTTCAGGAGAACCAAGAAAGTTCCCCAAAGAAAAATTTAAACCAGGCGATTGATTGTCAACTCCATCAATTAATTGAAGAGACCTAACTGGAGAAGTTGAGTTGAAACCTCGAGTATTAATGATTTTAAATCCAAGACTTGCAGAAGTTAAGTCAACACCTTTAAGAGCCCCAAGTCCTTCATAAAAACTGGCTGCAGGTGTTTCTTTAATTGCAATAATATCCATTGACTCAACCGTTATTGGTGATTGTTTCTGTTTTTCAGTTAACCTTGAATCAACAACAGTGATTTCAGATAATATTAATTTATCTTCGAGTAAGAATATTTTATTAGTTTCATTAGCTTTAATTTTAATTATTTTTTTTTGGTATCCAATGAATGTTATTTCAATTTCTATTGATTTTTCAGATGAAAAAAATTCAAAATATCCATTTATGTCTGTGACAGTTCCTTTCCCAGAAATAGGAATATATATATTGGAGCCAATTAGAGGATCTTTGTTTTTTTTATCGTAGATAAAACCTTTGTAATTATTTTGTGAAAATAATGGTATTGATATTATCAAACTAAAAATTAATATACAACTAGGTCCTCTAAAAAACATTTTTTTAATTTCAAATGTAATAAATTAATTAAAAATCATAAAAATATTATCAATTATAAATTATGACCTAATTTTTTCTTTTTTGTTTCAAGATAAAATTTATTGTGTTTATTGTTTTTAATTATTAAAGGAATATTTTCAATAATTTCAATTCCATACCCCATTAAACCAGCTCTTTTTTTTGGATTATTAGTCATTAATCTGAGTTTAGAAGCTCCCATATAATTGAGAATTTGTGCACCAATTCCATAATCTCTTTCATCTGCTTTAAACCCCAGTTTATTATTTGCCTCTACTGTATCAAGTCCTTTCTCTTGAAGTTTATAGGCTTTAATTTTATTTAAAAATCCTATTCCTCTTCCTTCTTGATTCATATATACTACTATACCTGTTCCCTCTTTTTCAATCATTTTCATAGCTTTTTCCAACTGTTTTCCACAATCACATCTACATGAATTAAAAATATCTCCTGTTACACATGATGAATGAACTCTAACTAAAATTGGATTTTTAGAATTAATGACTCCTTTGTGAAGAGACAAATGATATCTATTTTTATTAGTTTGTTTGAAAACAGTTAATTTAAAGTCTCCAAAATCAGTTGGTAAATTGATAGATTCAATTTTTTCAATCAGGCTTTCGTTTCTCATTCTATATGCAACAAGATTTTCAATTGAAATTATTTTAAGATTATATTTCTTTGAAATTTGATAGAGTTCAGGTAACCTTGCCATTGTTCCGTCTTCATTCATTATTTCTACTATCACTCCTGAAGGATCTAGTCCAGCTAATCTTGCTAAATCTATTGCTGCTTCAGTATGACCGGTTCTCCTTAAAACTCCTCCATTTTTAGCTTTTAAAGGGAAAATATGCCCCGGTCTACTCAGATTTTCTGGTTTTGTATTTTTATCAATTAACGCTTTTATAGTTTTATATCTATCTAGTGCAGATATTCCGGTAGTGCATCCATCTCCAATTAAATCAACTGATACAGTAAATTGGGTTTTATTAGGATCAGTATTTTTACCAACCATCATATCCAAATTTAATTCATTTGCTCTTTTTTCAAGAATTGGAACACAAATTAATCCTCTCCCGTTTTTTGCCATAAAATTAACAATTTCTGGAGTTACTTTTTCAGCAGCAACTACAAAATCTCCTTCATTTTCTCTATTCTCGTCATCTACAACAATTACTATCTTACCATTTTTTATGTCTTCTAGTGCCTCTTTTACAGTATTTAAATTATTTTTCATTCTTTAGGTGGATATTGTTATGTAAATATAAATTAGTTTTTGAAAATATTTATTAGAGGAGTACTAGTTTTTTCCCAATTATATTCAGATTTTATATATTTATATGCCTCATTTATTTGTTTTTCTTTCATTTTTTTATCTTGTAAAAGGTTAATACAGTGATTAGCCAATTCGTTTGAATTTTCTCCAATTTTTATTGCATTATGGGGAGCTTCAATTGATAAATTAACAATTTTTGTTGTTACACAAGCATTTTTCATAGCCATAGCCTCTAAAACTTTATTTTGAATACCTGTCCCAATCCTCATTGGAGCAATAAAAATGTTTGATATATTGTATGCGTTTCGTATATCATCCATCCAACCACTCACAACTATATTATCATTTTTCAATTGAACAATCCTTTTAACTGGATTTGTTCCTGCAATTAATAACTTAATATTTGGAAATATAATTTTTATCTTTGGTATTATTTTTGTAGTTAAAAATATTGCAGCATCAATATTAGGTTCATAGCTCATATTTCCAACAAATAAAATATCAAATATTTTTTTTTTATTTTCTTTTAAAAAAAAATTAGCGTCTATACCATTTTTTACAATTTTAATTTTTGAATTCATTTTATGATGAATATACTTTTTATCCTCTTTTGAAGTTATTGTATGGTAATCAAAATAATCAAACAATTTAGATTCATAATTCCTTTGACGATTATATTCAATGTTATAAACAATTCTTTTTAAAAATGATGATTTTTTACCTATTCTTTTCATTCCAATTGAAAATGTATCCATATAATCAATTGTCTTATTTATTTTTACATCCTTGACATATTCTCCGGCTCTTGTTAATTGACAATATATATGATCAGGCTTTATTTTGTTTATTAATGAATGAATTAATTTTTTTATTTTTTTATTGTAAAAAAATGTTGTTTGAAATGGAAGTTTGTTAAATAATGATAGTAAAATATTTTTTATAACTGAAAAATTGCTTGTATTTATTATATGTATTTCTTCACAATAATTTTCTAATAACTCAATATAATTTTTTTTTACCTTATTGTTATAGAAGTTTAAAGAACACAGATAAACCTTATGAAATTTTGATAAAATTTTAATTTGATTAAATATTCTTAATTTATCTCCTTTATCTAGTGGGTAAGGAAATCTTGTAGTCAAAATAAAAATTTTCATTAAAAAATAGTTTTGATTTGATTAACAATATTTTTTTTTGAGAAATACTTTTTTGAAAGTAAATACGCATTTTCTCCAATTTCTTTTATTTTTCCTGGATTTTTAACACAATAAATCATTTCATTATAAAACTGATCATGAGTGTTTGCAATTATAATATTTTTTCTGTGAGTATAATCAATTCCCTCTGCGCCAATCGACGTAGATATTATACATTTTTTCAAAGTCATAGCTTGAATTATTTTTATTCTAATTCCTGATCCACTTTTAATTGGAACTATCATTACGTCATATTTTTTCATAAAAGTCTCAATCTTATTAATAAATGAGTGATTATAATAATTTGCATATTCAAGATTAATAATTTTTTTTGGCATTGATTTTCCTCCAATATGAAATTCACTTTTTTTATTTTTAAGTATAAATTTTTTCCATATTTTTTCTAAAAACCATCTTATCCCTGATAGATTTGGCCTCCAATCCATTGAGCCAATATGAAAAAATTTTATGATGGTACTTATTTTTTTTTCATTATAATCCTCATTATTTTGATTTGATTCTGAAAAAAATACTGAGACTAATTTAACTTTTGTCTTTGTTTTTGAAATTATATAGTCTCTGTCTTTATTTGATATAGAACAAATTATATCAACTTTATTCCAAAATTTTAATTCAAATTTTTTCAAAAATTCATATTCGAAGTTTAAATATATTTTTTGGAAAATATTATAATTTAATTTTTTTTCATGAAACCATATTTTATGCTCAATATTATGACATCTATATATTATTTTCGCTTTTGATAACTTTAAAATATACTTTAGGTATAAACTACAATACAATGATTCAAATAAAATTAAATCAAAAGAATTTTTTGATAGTATATCTTCAAGGAAATTCTTAAAATTTTCGTCAAAAAATCTTTGAATTATATATGATTTTCTATTCAACAAAGTAGTAATTAATTTATTTATTTTAATTTTCGTATCTATAAAAAAGCTTTTGTAAGTTAAATTATTTTTAGAAATATTTTTAAAAGATGGATGTTTATTAGTTTCAATGCATACAAATGTCACATTGTGATTAAGCTCCAACAAAATTTCAAGCATTTGTGAAATAGCAAAAGAACCCCCGTCATTTTTTGGATAAGCAGGTTTGTTTGATAGGATTAAAATATTTTTTTTATCCATGTTGAGTTAAATATTTTAAAAATATCAGTAAAGTAATTTGTTTTAACTGTTTCAATATTATTTTTATAAATTTTAAATAGTTTTATAATTAAAGGAATAAATATAATTATAGGCAACCACATACCAATTTGAGGATCAATTACCCCTTGTAATGATAATTTTTCGAACGTAATTGATAGTACATGAAATACTAAATAAAAAAGAGTTGCATAGATTACCGGTAAACCAATTCCTCCTTTTCTAATAATTGATCCAATTGGTACGCCTACTAAGAGCATAATAATACATGATATTGAAATTGTAAATTTTTTGTGAGTTTCAATTTTACCTTTTCTTAATTGTTTTTGTTTGAATGATATTTCTCTACTATTATTATAAATATATGACTTTGTACTTTTTATTAGATTTTCGCAAGTTCTTTCTATTTTTTCGTTTACAATAAAATTGAGTTTAAATTTATCAATACTATCATTATTTAAACTTTTTAAATTAAACATATTTAGAAATTCATTCTTAAAGTTATGTTTTTTAGAATTGATAACATTTTTTAATGAATCCTTTCTAGCGGATAGCTGGCTTAAATTCATAAATTGAGCAATATTTGAGTATTTTTCTTTATCAGATCTATTTAATTGGAATGAACTAAGATCAAATTTGATAATTTGTTTATTGAATGAACTTTTAGAAAAAGTATTTATGTTTTTTTTTTTTGATATTAGAATCTGTATTTTCTTGGTAGGTAAAGCCCTTATATAGTTCAAAAAAAAGATATTTATCATTAAAGTTATACATTTTCCCATGAGAGGCAGTAATGGTTTTAATATTTTTGATATTTTTTTTATAGTTATATATTAAAATATTTTTTAAATATTCTCCATTATTTTTTTTTTCATCTATTTTAATGCTGTATCCATCTATCGAATTAAAAAAAATTCCTTCTTTGATGTTAAGTTCTAATTTTTTATTCATGATATCATATAATAATGTTTTGAATTTTAAATTAGAATAAGGAATTAAAGAATTTGTACAAAAAAAAACTATTAAAGAAATTGAAAATACTACTAAAAGTAAGGGGTAAATTATTTTTTCAAGACTTATTCCCGCACTTTTCATGGCAATTATCTGATATGTTTCCCCAAAATATCCGAAAGTCATAATTGAAGCTAGTAATATAGAAATTGGAACTGCAATAGGAATTAACGTAGGTAAAATGTAAATACAAATCTCAAATATAATTGATAAATCGAGTCCTTTTCCAATTAAATCATCAATATATTTCCATAAATTTTGTAATAAAAAGATAAATATCATTGTAAAGAAAATAACAATGAATAATTTAAGAAATGATTTAATTAAAAGTTTATGAATTATTTTCATTTTATATTGATCATAATTTATGAACCAATACTTTGTCTTAGTTTTTCAATTTGTTTTTCCCAAAGTAATTTTGCTTCTTCCATATCCTCCTCATCATCTGCAAAATCAATAACAATGAGAGATGTATCAAGGGTTATTTCATCAACAATTATATTAAATTCAAAGTATGTATTCTTAGGTTCATCAAGCCATTTAAACCTTATTGATTGATTATTTTTTTTATTTAACAATTCTGCGTCTTGAGAATCATTATCCCAAATAAATGTGAATATATTACTTTTTATATTTACATCATTAGAGAACCACTCTGAGAGTCCGCTTGGAGTAGAAATTTGGTTGAATAGAATTCTTACTGAAGATTTTATTGGGAATTCTAATTCATATTTTATTTTTGAATTCATTACATATGATTAAATTATCTTTTTGCAATATAGTAAAAAACAATTTTTTCAAATTAAAAATGTTATGAATTATTAAAAAAACTTTAATTAACTTATATTTGTTGAAATATATGGCGAGGTAGCTCAGATGGTTAGAGCGTCGGATTCATAACCCGGAGGTCAGGAGTTCAAATCTCCTTCTCGCTACTATTTCTTTCATATATATAGAAAGTGAAGTCATGTCTGTGTTTTTCATCAGCTTGATTTTTCTTTAGGTAAGTCATTTTCCATGTTTTATTTAATTCTGGAAAATAAGTATCACCTTTAACAATAGCATGAATTCTTGTTAAGTAAATTCTGTCTATTAAATTTTTTTCGAGTGCGATTTTATAAATTTCACCTCCACCAATAATAAATGATTCAGTATCATTATTTTTTTTGGCTTCGTTTAAACCTTCTTCAATTGAATTAACTATAACACAATCTTTTGCAAAGAAATTCGGATTTCTACTGAGTATAATATTTTTTCTATTTTTAAGAGGTCTATATTTAATTGGGATTGAATCAAAATTTTTTCTACCCATTATTACTGAATGACCTGTAGTTTTTTCTTTAAAATATTTCATGTCATTAGGTAAGTTCCAGGGTAAAGTATTGTCAGTACCAATAACGTTATTTTCTGAGACAGCTACAATTAGTGACGAAGTCATTTCAAAATCTTTTTTTTATACTTTACTTTTCTTTCAATAAGATATTTTTTAATATCAGGCATAAATTCACCTAAATATTCTGGGGGAGATATACCACATCTCTGATATTTATTTTGAAGTATTAAATTTGAGATTGCATTACAAGTAAAACCTGTAGTTCTTGCCATAGATGTGGTTTTATTTTTATATTTGTCAAATAAATTATATTCGTAAGTAATCTTTTTATTTTTTTCGGTCCCGTTAATTCGTATTCTCATAACTGTAAAATCTTTATCATTTATATTCATTTTCCAATTTTTGAATAATAATTTAGAGGTAAAATCTATTGGCTTAATTGAATTATTTTTAATATTAATTTCTTTATGTGAAAAAAAACCAGTGTCTCTTATTGCTCTTAAAAAATTGATTGTTCCAGGATATCTTAGAGTTTTTTCTATCATATTTGGAATATTTTTCATAGTGTACAATAGAGTTCTCAAACCATCAGAATTCCAACTTTCTAATGACCCTACGTTATCAAAATTTATAATTTCAGGGTCACTTAATGCTTTTTTTATTATTAGTTTGTTATTTTGGACATATCTCGCAGGACGAGTATATTCCTCAATAACATCAATAGGAGAAAAAACACTTTTATATTCAAAAGGCCAATGACGAACAATTGGTAATCCTCCAACTAAACATTCAAATGAATTTATTTTCATCAGATTATTATGAAATCCCAATATTATATTTCCCATACCTGGAGCAAGACCAGCATCTACTACAGCTATGACATTATTTTTTTTTGCAAGTAAATCTAACTCAAACGGATCTTCAGAAAAAAATGATATATCTACTACATTTTTTTTAAATTTAATTAAATTTTTGAGTGTTTCAAAACCTAAAAATCCTGGTAAAGCACCAATAACAAGATCACAATTAGATGTTATTTTTTTTAGTTTAATTTTATTTCTAACATCAGCTTCAATAACTCTAATTTTTAATTTTTTTAATTTTTTTAATGAATCTTTATTAACATCTACAGAAGTCACATTATGGTTTTTACTCAAATCTTCTGCTATCGAATTTCCAACGAGACCAGCGCCTAAAACAATAATTTTTTTCATTAAACTGCTACTTTTGCTTTAATATGTGGATAAGGATGGTAGTCAACGATTTCAAAATCATTGAATTTAAAATCAAAAATATTTTTAATATTTGGGTTTATAATTATTTTGGGTAAACTTCTAGGTTTTCTTTTAATTTGGATATCAACTTGATCTAAATGATTAAGATAAAGATGCGCATCTCCTAGAGTGTGAATAAAGTCTCCTACTTCAAAATTACAAACTTGAGCAATCATATGAGTTAATAATGAGTAAGAGGCAATGTTGAATGGAACTCCTAGAAATATATCGGCACTTCTTTGATAAAGTTGACAAGAAAGTTTATTGTTAGACACATAAAATTGAAAAAATGAATGACATGGGGGAATAGCCATTTTAGGTATGTCTGAAACATTCCAAGCACTAACAATAATTCTTCTTGAATCTGGATTTTCCTTTAATTGTTTGATCACATTCGAAATCTGATCAATCTTTTCTTGACTAGAGTTTGACCAAAATCTCCATTGATGACCATATATTGGTCCTAACTCTCCATTTTCATCTGCCCAATCATCCCATATTTTTACATTATTATCTTTAAGGTATTTTATGTTAGTATCTCCTTTTAAAAACCATAATAATTCATAAATTACGGACTTGAGATGAATTTTCTTAGTCGTTATGCATGGAAAACCATTTTGTAAGTTAAACCTCATTTGATAACCAAAAGTACTTAATGTCCCTGTACCAGTTCTGTCATCTTTTTTTTCTCCATTTTTTTTTACATACTTAAGTAAATTTATGTACTCAGTCATTTTATATTTTTAAACTAAATTAATTTTAAAAAATATTTTTTTGCAAAAAAAATATTAAATTTATTAACAAAATATGAACAGTTAATTTTTGTCTAATTGAATTTTAATTTTGATATAATCTCATTAGGATCTGGGTTAGAAAAAATTGTATTTCCAGCAACTAAAATATCTGCCCCGAGATTCAATAATTTATTTTTATTTTCTAAAGTTACTCCTCCGTCAATTTCTATTAAAGTTTTTGAACTATTATTTAAAATTAAATTTTTAAGTTGTGTAATTTTTTTGTAAGTATTTATAATAAATTTTTGTCCTCCGAATCCTGGATTAACTGACATTAGACAAACTATGTCTATCATATTGATTATATTCTCCAAGTAAGATATCGGGGTATGTGGATTGATTGCAACACCTGCTTTCATTCCGTTACTTTTAATTTTATTAACAGTCCTATCTAAATGATTTTCAACTTCATAGTGAATTGTTAAAATATCTGCACCAGCATTTTTAAAATCTAAAATATATTTAGAAGGGTTTGTGATCATTAAATGCACATCCAAGGGCTTTTTTGAATATTTTTTTATTGATTTAATTATTGGAAATCCAAATGTTATATTTGGGACAAAATAACCATCCATTACATCAATATGATACCAATCCGCTTTTGATTTATTGAGCATAAGAATCTCACTTTTGATATCTGATAAATCACAAGAAAGTAAAGATGGAGCAATTAAATGTGACAATCTATAAGTTTTATCCTAAATAGGTTTTTAAAATTTTACTTCTGGAAATATGCTTTAGCCTTCTGATTGCTTTTTCTTTGATTTGTCTAACTCGTTCTCGAGTTAGATCAAATCTTTCGCCAATTTCTTCAAGTGTTAGGGCTTGTTTATTTTCTAATCCAAAATATAATCTAATAACATCAGCTTCTCTGCTAGTAAGGGTTTCAAGTGCTCTCTCAATTTCAATACTTAGTGAAGCATTCAGGAGTTCTTTATCTGGGTTAGGACTTTCTCCAAATTTTAAAACATCATATAAATTTGAGTCTTCTCCTTCAACTAATGGAGCATCCATAGATACATGTCTTCCTGAATTTCTTTGAGATTCTTTAACATCAGATTCACTCATATCCAACAATGAAGCAATTTCTGAAGCAGATGGAGTTCTTTCTTCTTCTTGTTCAATTGAAGCATAAGCCTTGTTAATCTTGTTGATAGAACCAATTTTATTTAAAGGTAACCTAACGATTCTAGATTGTTCAGCTAAAGCTTGGAGAATAGATTGTCTTATCCACCATACTGCATAGGAAATAAATTTAAAACCTCTAGTTTCATCAAATCTTTGGGCAGCTTTAATCAATCCTAAATTACCTTCGTTAATTAGGTCCGGTAAAGATAATCCTTGATTTTGGTATTGTTTTGCGACAGAGACAACAAATCTTAAATTTGCTTTTGTTAATTTTTCTAAGGCAATTTGATCCCCATCTCTAATTTTTTGAGCTAATTCAACTTCTTCTTCGGCAGAAATTAAATCTACTTTTCCAATTTCCTGTAAATATTTGTCTAGAGAAGCAGTTTCTCTATTAGTTACTTGTTTAGTAATTTTAAGTTGTCTCATATTTTTAATGTTTTACCTATATACGATTTTTTTTAATTTAAGTTTCACTTTATAAATTTTTTTATTTCATTTAATATTAATTTAAGTTTTTCATCAAAATTAGAGTTATTTATTATTGTATCAGACTTATCTTTCTGAGGTAATGTATACTTGTTATACATTGGAATAACATCTTTTTGAAATTGAAAAACTATGCTACTAAATTTTCTTCCTCTTTTAGATTTATCTCTAAGAATTCTTCTATTCAGACATATTTTTTGATCAATATCAAAAAAAATTTTATGATTGACTAGCCTGTTAATAAAATAGAAAGAATTTATTAGAGTTCCCTCTAATATTATGATGGGTTTAGATTTTAATTTAATAAAAGTTTCCTCTCTTCTATGCTCATTAAAATTATATTTTGGTATTTTTATACTTTTATTAGATAATAATTTTTTTATGTCAGAGTATAGTAATTTAAAGTCTATAGATGAGGGATGATCAAAATTGATTTTTTTTCTATCACTCAGATTTAAGTGATATAAATCATTATAATATGAATCTTGTGGAACTATGGAGGTAAAATTTGGATATTTGGAGTAAATCAAGTTTGAGAGTGATGTTTTACCCGAACAACTCATTCCTGTTATTGAAATAATAAATTTTTTTCTATACATAGAATAATTTTATTCTAAGTACTAATTAGGTTTTGGTATTAACTGTTTTCTTGAAAACTTCATTTTTCCACTTCTCTGGTCTATATCGATAATCTTAACTTTTACAGAATCATTTAATTGTAATACATCTTCAACTTTTTCGGTTCTTTCCCAAGAAATTTCTGATATGTGAAGTAAACCATCTTTCCCAGGTGATATCTCAACAAATGCTCCATAACTTTGAATATTTTTCACTTTTCCTTCATATTCTTCTCCAAGAACTGGTGTAAATGATATTTGTTTAATCCTAGAAATTGCTTTATCCATACCTTCTTGGCTAGTTCCTAATATTTCAACTTTTCCATACCCATCAATTTCTTCAATTGTTATTGTGGTTTCTGTTTCTTCTTGAAGACCTTGAATAATTTTTCCACCAGGTCCAATTATGGCTCCAATACAATCTTTTTCGACTTTAAGAATTTCAATTTTTGGGGCATTCGGTTTTAGATTTTCTCTTGGTGAGCTGATAGTTTTTAACATTTCTTTTAAAATAGCTTCCCTACCTTTTTTAGCTTGAAGTAGAGCTTTTTCTAGTATTTCATAAGATAGTCCAGTAATTTTAATATCCATTTGACATGCAGTAATCCCATTTTCAGTTCCTGTAACTTTAAAATCCATGTCACCAAGATGATCTTCATCACCTAATATGTCAGAAAGTACTTTAAAATTATCTGATGAATCATCTTTAATTAATCCCATTGCTATTCCTGATACAGGTTTAGTAATTTTTATCCCAGCATCCATAAGTGCTAGAGTACCAGCACAAACAGTTGCCATTGAAGAAGATCCATTAGATTCTAATATTTCTGAAACGATTCTTACGGTGTAAGGGTTATTTTCGGGAATAACAATTTTTAAGGCCCTTTGGGCTAAATTTCCATGTCCAATTTCTCTTCTACTTACACCCCTAATAGGTCTTGCTTCTCCTGTTGAAAAAGGAGGAAAGTTATAATGAAGGTAAAATTTTTCAGAACCTTGGTGTGTTACGTTATCAATTCTGTTAACATCAAGAGCAGTACCCAGAGTAACTGTAGACAAAGATTGTGTTTCTCCCCTAGTAAATATTGCAGAACCATGAACGCTAGGAAGATAATCAATTTCACACCAGATAGGTCTAATTTGATCTTCCGATCTTCCATCTAGTCTCACTCCTTCACTTAAAAGTAGAGAACGAACAGCTTTTTTTTCAACCGAACTAAAATATTTTTTAATTAAAAAATTGTTATCATTAATAAAATCATCGTCATATTTACTAAGAAATTCTTCTCTTATTTGTGAGAAATTCTTTTTTCTTTCGTCTTTAGATAACCCTTTTTTGGCAACGTCATAAAATTTTTGATAACAATACTTTGTTAGATTGTCAAACAATTCATTATTATCTTTTTTTTCATGATCATATTCTCTTTTCGATAAGTTCTTATTAAATTTTTTTACAAACTCAAGTTGGGCTTTACATTGTTTAATTATCTCTTTGTGAGCAAATTTTATTGCATCAAGCATTTCTTTTTCACTGACTTCATGCATTTCGCCTTCAACCATTGTTACAGAGTCAATAGATGCTCCAACGATTAAGTCAATGTCAGCTTTTTCAAGCTCGTTTAGACTCGGATTAATGATAAACTTACCATTAACTCTGACAACTCTAGCTTCCGAAATAGGTCCCTTAAAAGGAATATCTGAGATGGTAAGGCATGCTGAAGCAGCAAGGCCCGCAAGTGCATCAGGCATACAGTCTTTTTCGTATGACATTAATTGAATCATAATTTGAGTTTCAGAGTGATAATCTTTAGGAAAAAGAGGTCTTAGAACTCTATCTACAAGTCTCATTACTAAAATTTCCTGGTCTGAAGGTCTAGCTTCTCTTTTTAGAAAGCCTCCAGGATATCTTCCATCAGCAGCAAATTTTTCTCGATAGTCAACAGTAAGGGGAAGAAAATCCATATCTTCGTTAGCATCTTTGTTTGAAACAACCGAAGCTAGTAACATAGTTTTACCCATTTTGACAACAACTGATCCGTTAGCTTGTTTTGCTAGTTTACCCGTCTCAAGTTGAATTATTTTTCCGTTTCCTAAATCTATTTCTTGTTTAGTAATTTTTGGGACCATAACTATTTAACGTTAAAATATTTTTAATTAAGAAGTATATTGAAAATTTTCAAATTATTAAAAATGAAATTATTTTCTTAATTTAAGTTCTTTAATAATTTTTCTATATCTAATTATATCAACTTTCATTAAGTAATTAAGTAGTTTTCTCCTTTTACCAACTAAAGAAATTAAAGATCGTTGTGTTACAAAGTCTTTTTTATTTTTTTTTAGGTGGTCAGTTAGGTGATTAATTCTAAAGGAAAATAATGCTATTTGGGCTTCAGGAGAGCCAGTATCATTTTCATTTTTTCCATGTTTTTTGAAGAATTCTTTTTTTCTATCAGAAGTAAGGTACATGCCTAAATTGTTTAATGTTAGTAATGTATTTAATATAATTCTTTGCAAATATAGTTTTTTATTCTAATTAAGTGATTATTTATAAAAAGTATATTCTAAAAACTTAGATATTTTAGTTTTTAAAAATTTTCTTTCTACAATGAAATCTAAAAATCCATGATCTAAAAGAAATTCTGATGTTTGAAAATTTTTTGGTAATTCTTTACCAATTGTTTCTTTGACAACTCTTGGTCCAGCAAATCCTATTAAAGCTTTAGGTTCAGCTATATTTATATCACCTAGCATTGCAAATGATGCAGTTATTCCTCCTGTAGTTGGATCAGTTAAAACTGAAATGTAAGGTATATTACATTGTGATAATTCAGATAGTTTTGCAGATGTTTTTCCCATTTGCATCAAAGAATATGCTGATTCCATCATTCTTGCTCCACCTGATTTCGAAATCATGATGAATGGTTGTTTTTTTTTGATACAAAAATCAATAGCTCTTGAGATTTTTTCACCAACTACAGACCCCATTGACCCTCCTATGAAATTAAAATTCATACATGCCAATGTTACTTTAAAATTATTCATTTCTCCATGAGCTGTTGTGACAGCTTCATTTAATTTTGTTTTTTCAATATTTGTTTGTAATCTTTCAGTATATTTTTTTGTATCGGAGAAATTTAAAGGATCAATGGAAAAAATATTTTTATCCATTTCTATGAATTTTCCTTCATCAAAAAGAAATGAAAAATATTCCATAGCATTTATTCTTTCATGATGATTACATTTTTGACAAACCCATAGAGATTTGATATGCTCATCTGAAGAAACAACAATTTTACATTTTGGACATTTGTACCAAAGTCCTTCAGGAATTTCTTTTTTATCCTTAGTTTCAGTAATTACTTTTCTGTCTTTTCTTTTAAACCATACCATATTATATGTTTTAAATTGTGTTAATATTATTCAAAATTTTAAAATATTTTTTTGTCTTTATATAAAATATTCTAGTTGTATGTTAAAAACCTTACACTATAATTTTTTTTCATTTAACAATAAATTTATGACATTGAAATGAAAAAACATTTAATTTTTAGTCAAATTAAAAAAACATTATGTTTAAATTCGTATTATTATTTTTTAACTTTTAAGGAAAAAAAATGATAACTAAAAATCAAATTAAAAAAATTAGAAAATTAAATACAAAAAAAGGTAGAACTTTATTTGATAAATATGTAGTTGAAGGTGTCAAAATAACAAATGAAATGATCAAAAGAAAAATTAAATTTCATGAAATTTATGCGACAAAAAGTTGGTTAAATCGACATATTTACCTTAGAGATAAAAATAATGTTTTTGAAGTTAATGAAAAGGAATTAAAAAATATATCTTTTTTAAAATCACCTAATGAAGTTTTAATAATATTAGATAAAGTAAATCATCATAATTTAAATTTATTAAAAAATGAAAGTATTATTCTAGCTTACGATAGAATAAGAGATCCTGGTAATTTAGGAACTATATTAAGATTATCTGACTGGTTTGGAATAAAAAATATTTTATGTTCAAATGATTCTGTAGATGTATTTAATCCAAAGTGTATTCAGTCATCCATGGGTTCATTTTTGAATGTCAATGTTTATTATGTTGATTTAATTTCATCTTTTAAAAAGTTAAAAGAATATCAACTTATAGGTTGTAATATAAAAGGAGAGAAATTAAATCAAATGGAATTTCCAAAAAAATTTATTTTAATCTTTGGTTCTGAATCAAATGGAATATCTAGTGTGATATACAAAAAACTAGAAAAAATAGTAACAATTCCCAAATTCAGTAAATCTAAAATAGATTCATTAAATTTAGCATCGGCTAGTTCAATTATATTATCAAATATTTTTTTAAAATAATTTTTTAAATTTGTAAAATGAATAACAAGTCATTCTTAATAATTTCTATTTTTATTTTGATTTTAGCTAGATTGATACCCCATCCTCCTAATTTCACCCCGGTAATTGCCGCAACAATGTTTTCGGCATATAAATTTAAAAATAGAAATCTATCTTTCCTTATTCCCTTTATATCAATGATAATATCAGATTTCATAATTGGTTTTCATCCTAATATGCTATCTGTATATTTTTCCTTAATTCTTATATCAATAATATCAAGAAATTTTTTTGAGAAAATTATTATTTGTTCATTATTTTCGTCTATTATATTTTATTTAATAACAAACTTTCAAGTTTTTATGCAAAGTACTGTTTATCAAAAAAATATAATGGGACTAGTTAATTGTTATATTCTAGCATTTCCTTTTTTTATTATGACTCTAACAAGTTCAATTTTATTTTCTTTTCTTATTATAAATATTTACTCATCCATAACCTCTTTACCTCAAAAAATTAAAATATGAAAACCCTACTTAATCTTTTATTTTTATCCTCAAGTTTAACCTCAATTTGTCAAAATTATCTTAATCAAGTTCTAATTTTGAATGAGGGGTATTATAATAGTACAACCCAAAATATGGACTATCCTGTTTCAATCGGCTCTTATAATCCAGAAACCTCAGAATATACAACTTTAATTGAAATTGATTCAGTGAAATTTGCATCTGATATGATAATTGATGAGGATTTTTTGTACGTAGCTGCTGATTATAAATTATTAAAATATAATTTAAATACTTTTGAACTTCTATCAGAAGTCAATGTTGAAGGAATTAGGAAAATTTTAATATCTGAAAACGTCATATTTACTACAATTGGTGATTATGACCCTATGACATACCTGCCAGTCGAGTTTGAATCATATCTTCATGCTTATAATAAAAATAGTCTTTTTCCAATATTTTATTTAGATACTGTGGTGGGCCCCAAATATTCTACTCAAAATTTATTAAATATATCAAGCAACACTTTAGAAAGTGGATCAATGAGAATAGCTTTAACTATTAATAATGCTTTTGAGTGGGGCAATGAGGTAGGAAAAGTTGGTTTCTTAAACATTAATCAAGATGATGATATTTTTCAAACTTATACTTTCTCTGATTATTTTGAAATTGATCTAGGAGAAGACGGTAAAAACCCAGATAATTTATTTATACTTAATGATGATTTATATACCATAAACAATAAGGATTGGTCAAGTTCTTCTATCTCAAAAATAAATTTAATTGATGGTGTGACTGAAACAAATAATTTATCTTTATCCTCAACAGGATGTGGAACATCATGTTTATATAATACTAAAATTTTATTCCAGTACTCAGGGGACTCCAGATTACATTTTTGGAATACTGAATTAAATGATAATGAGTTAAATGAGTTGGGAGAATTTGATAACTTTTATGCAATTTCATTTGATTCAATTAATAATAGAATTTATGCTAGTTCTACTGATTATGTAACACAAGGAGATGTTAAAATTTATAACAATGATTATATACAATTAGAATCTTTCAATGTTGGAGTTAGTCCTGGAAAAATTTTATTTGATTATAGATCAAATCTATCTCTTGATAAAGAAATAAATAAAGTTGAAAATTCCAATATCAATAATAAAAAATTTGATTTAATGGGAAGAGAATTAAAGAATGTTAAATCAGGTAATATTTACATAACTAATCTTAAAAAATATTTTAAAAATTAAAAAGATTATTCAAAAGTTATTGAAAATTGAAATCCTCTTGAATAAAATCCATTTATTAAATTTGTATAAATAGTGTTGTCGTTCACAATTAAATTTCTTAATCCATAAGAATACTTAATTTGAGGAGCAAATTTAAAGTATTCAAAGTAGAAGTCATATCCAAAACCAATTTCTAATGAAATATTAAGCCTATTTAATTTAAATATATTTTGATTTTTTACATCTTTTTCTGAAGCCATATCAATCGCGAAATTAGGTCCTGAAAAAATATATATCCTTGAATTATTAATTCTGTCACCACGAAATTTTATGTAATGTCCTGATTCTAAAAACCATGATTCTACTTTTTGAATTATACCTTGACTATCTTTAAATCTATAATGTATATTTCTTTGAATAGTTTTTACTGTAATTATGTGTCGATAATTAATATTATTGTTAAGCCTTAAATCAGGGATTAAAAAAGATAATCCAAAACATGGATCATTCTTAGTCTCTACACTCAATAAGTTATTATTTGAAAAGAAATTATCATTAAAATCAGAATATAAGTTATATGCACCAAAGTCAAGAGCCATACCAAAGTGAATTTTTTTATAATCGTAATTACCTTGAAATAATATTTTTTGAGTTTGAGCAAATAAACTAAAATTTAAAATAATGAATAAAATAAATGTATTTAAAATTTTAATTTTCATTTTTTATATTTCTTTTTTATTCATCGAGTTTACAAATAAAATATTACCGAGTTTATCGTAACCTTTAAAGTAATTTTCTCTTTCTTGAACTAAATCTTTTTCATCAAAGCCAATAATTGTTAAATCTGCTAATGATGATTTTTTATTGATTATAGATTTAATTTTTTTATCATCTTGAATTTCAATTAAACTGATATTTGAGGGAGATATTGGGAGTCTACCTTCTTTGATTAAAGTTAAAAGTTGTTTTTTTTGTTTTTCGATTAATCCATGAGGATAAGTAGAAAAAATTTTAATTTTTGCCATTTTCCAATTTTCGTGTCCTAATAAAATATATCCTAATAAAATTTGAAGATTTGAATCTTGATAATCGTCAGCCGAAATCCAAATATGTATTTCTTTATAATACCCATATGATCTATATGTGGTTGAAAGAATACAAACATCTAAGTTTTTGGTTGTTAACAGATGGTGATTTTTTATAATTTGATTGATTTTTTCCGTATCCCCTCTACCGAATTCTAAAACAATTAAATTATGACCTTTGCCTGATATACTAGAAAGTTGAATAACTTGAGCAATGGCTGATGTGAAAGAAGGGCTAATAATTGTGTCTAAATATACTTTTGATCGGGAACCTTCGGCAAGGTTAAGTAATTTTGAAAGTGTTTTTTTTGCTTTATTATGTGAGGTTGAATTAAGGTAACCTTCGATAAAATGCATGTGAGTCCCAAAACCATATTTATGAGATATCCATCTCATTAAATCAAATGTATCTCTTTTTTCAAGTGTTACATCTGTGACACAAATCGCAAATGGTCTCCAGTGATCATTTACACTATTATATTCTTTTTTTCTAACAAAAATTTGTAGTTGTCTACTCAATTGAAAAAGAACACCTTTAAACAACTTTATTATTCCTCCATTTGATGAATTATATTTACTAATATAGACGTAAATCAGAGACATAAATATCAATGAAATTATTGCATAAGTTGAATTCATTTTAAACATCAACCAAAAGGATAGAAAGGCTCCAATAAGTGAAATATACCATCTTGATCGAAAAGTAGGTCTGTAAGAGGGATCAGCTGAAAAATGTTCTAATAAGGAAATTGTACAAATTGCACCATAAGTTACCATGAAGAACATTGAAATTACTTCAGCCACAAAATTTATATCTCCTATATAAATAAAAAAATATGCTATAATACAAGATATTAGAGATGCATTAATAGGTTCATAAGAATCTTTTTTATTGTGTGATATCCATTTGTTTAATTTATTTGTAGGAAAAATATTATCAGCTCCCAAAGCTTGAAGTGTTCGAGGTGCTACCATAATAGATCCAAGTGCCGACGAAATAGCTGCACAAGCAAGACCTATTGGAATTATTGGTCCCCATATAGCAATTTTAGACATAATTAACTGATCACTTGACAAATCATCCAGCGATGCTGAAACTACTAGTTTGATTGCAACTAAAATATAAATTATAATACCAAAAGCAGTAGCTAATAATGTTCCATTTGGAATAGATTTTTTTGGATTTCCTAAATCTCCTGATAATCCTAAACCAGCAGCAATACCAGTAAAAGCAGGAAAAATAATTGTAAATACATAAAAAAAGGAATCTGGATTTTCAATTGTTGTTATGAAGTTAACATCAGATAAATTGAATCCTTCAACTCTGTTTCCAAAAAAGAAAAAAATTAATGATATAAAAAGAATTAATACAACGAAATAAAGTAAATTTATTCCAACATTTGCCCCTTTTGTCAACATTATTAATGTTAAAATAGTCATTAAAATTAATCCAATAATTCGTTTGTTAAGAAACAAATCACTATAATTATTTAAATACGGTAGTTTTTCAATTAAAAAATTCGAAAAAGGAATAAAAGCCTCAGCAAATGCAATTACATAAAATGCTACTGAAATAGCTTGAGATAAAAAAAGAGCAATTCCTATTGATGCTCCAATATTTAAGCCAAATGATCTTGAAATGATGTAATATGCTCCTCCTCCTTCAACTTTCCTGTTAGTTGCAATTTCGGCAACCGCCATTGCAGTTGGTATTGTAACAAGATGTCCAAGAACTATTATTGCAATTGCCCCGATAAATCCTGTATGAGCTACTGCATAACCAAATCTCAGATATAGTATTGCACCCAATATAGTGGAAATAGCTGTCATGAAGACAGGGGCTGTTCCAAAATTCGCTTTATTTTTTAAAAATTTATCAGACACAATTTTAATAAGTTATGATATATTTAATGATTTATAATTTAGATCTTTTTTTAATATTGGGCTCACTCCAATTTTTTTACAAACTAAACCTGCTGCTAAATTAGAAATTTTAATGATAATTTCATTATTAAGATTTGCAGCTAATGATAAAGCTGCTATTGAAATAACAGTATCACCTGCACCAGAAACATCAACGACATCTTTAGTAAGTGTTTTTTCATGATAATACTTATCTTCAGATTTTAAACACATCCCATTTTCAGATAAAGTTAGAATTATAACTTTTGCATTAATTTTATTTTTGAGTTTTGAGGTAATAAATTCCAAATCACTTTTGGATGTAATTTGATTATTTCGTGAATTAAAAGCGTCATTAATTTCTTTTAAATTTGGTTTAAATATATCTACAAATTTGTATGAAAAAAAATTATTTTTTTTTGGATCAACAACTATAGGAATCATAAAATTTTTGCATTTTGTAATTATGTGATTAATTATATTCAAACTCAATAGACCTTTATTATAATCTTGCACCAATAGCACATCAATATCACATTTGGAAATAATATTATCAAATTTTTTTAATATTATATGTTCATTTATATTGATTATTTCATCTTCGTCAAATCTTGCAATATGATTTCCATCACTAATAACTCTATGCTTTGTTGTTGTTCTAATTTTTTTAAAAATTGATATTCCATTTGTTTCAATTCCGTTTGTATTTAGAAGTTTTAAATATTCTTGACCATGAATATCGTTTCCTAAGACTGAAAATAGAATTGGATATCCACCTAGGTTTTGAATATTTAAAGCGACATTACCTGCTCCCCCAAGTCTAAATTCAGTTTTTGTAATGTCAACAATTGGTATATCAGATTCAGGGGAATGCCTATTGATATTACCAAAATAGTATTTATCTAAAATTGAGTCACCAAAAATAAGTATTTTTTTTTGTTTAAATTTTTTTAATATACCGTTAATCTTCATTATCAATTGGATATTTTTGATACTTAAGTTAAAAGGTTTAAATATTTTCTTATTCTTGAAGCTGCATCAATTAATATTTCATCAGAAGCAGCATAAGATATTCTTATACAATCATTATTTCCAAAAGCTATTCCAGGGACTGTAGAAACATGTGCATATTTAAGGAGATACATACTTAAATCATTAGAATTTTTGACATGAAAATTTTTATAGCTTTTATCAAAAAAATTATTTACATTAGGAAATATATAAAATGCTCCTTCTGGTATATTAATTTTTAATTTTTTAATTTTTCTAAGTTCATTAATTAATAAATCTCTCCTTCTTTTAAAAGCAAAATTCATTTCTTTAGTACATTTAGGGTCAGCTTTTAAAGCCGCCTCAGTTGCTTTTTGAGCAATTGAACATGTTGCTGAAGTAATTTGTCCTTGAATCTTATTACACGCTTTTGCTAACCATATTGGAGCACCTAAATATCCAACTCTCCATCCTGTCATTGCGAATCCTTTGGAAACCCCATTTACAGTTACAACTCTATTTTTAATATTATTGAACTGACCTATACTTTCATGTTTTTTATTAAAACATATATGTTCATAAATCTCATCTGAGATGATTATTATATTTGGAAAATCAGAAAAAATATTGGAAATCTCTTCAAGCTCTTTTAAACTGTAAACAGACCCACTTGGGTTGCATGGAGAACTAAATAAAAAAGCTTTAGTTTTACTTGTAATTGAACTTTTAATTTGGTTTGGTTTAACTTTATAGTCATTTTCTATATCTGTTTCAATTTTTACAGGAATCCCCTCATTCATCTTAATCATTTGATAATAACTTACCCAATATGGACAAGGAATAATTACTTCATCTCCTGGATTTAGCAGGGCAGTCATTAGTTGAGCAAGAGATTGTTTTGCACCTGTTGATACAACAATTTCTTCAGATGTATAATTTAAGTTATTATCTCTTTTGAATTTTTTAGAAATAGAATCTCTTAGTTCTTTCATTCCAGGTACTGGAGTATAATGTGAAAAATTATTATCAATGGCTTTTTTTGCAGCATTTTTAATGAAATCAGGAGTGTTAAAATCTGGTTCACCAAGACTTAGTGATATAATATCTAGACCTTGATTAATTAATTCTCTACTTTTTCTTGCCATAGCAAGTGTTTGAGATTCCTCTAGATTTTGTATTTTATTCGATAGTAATTTCATAATAATTTATAATTAATTATAATTAGGAAGAAAACTAAATGTCTCAGCATATTTTAGCATTTGATCTTGAAAGTTTTTTGGGTAAATTACTTCAATATTTGTGATTTCATTTTTATTGTTTAAGGTAGGTTTTAACTCTGGATTTATAAAACCACTGTATGGTGCAATATCAAGTTTATTAGATCTTGAAATAACTTCTTTATGAATAACAGGATCAATTTTTACTCCATATTTTTCAACAAGATCAGAACATGATTTGAAGTCTCCTTCTGATTTTATTCTTTGGACTTCTTTAAGTAGTTCTCCAAAAATTTCTCTTAATTTAGTATAGTCAGTGATATCATAATAAGTTTTATTATTTCTTCTGATTTTTTCAATTACTTTTCTTTGTAAACCTTTTTCATAAACCCATTTTGAAACCCACTGTCTATTTCTCATATGGGCTTCTTCTATATCGTCACCCAGATTAACTCTTCTTAATTGAGTTAAAAGACCATTTCGTATATAATTGTCATATTCTGCTTTTCCAACTTCGAGATTATCAATTAATCCCAACTCTACAAGTCTATAATCCATAATAAAATAAAGTGCAACCAGATCAGCTCTTCCCTCCTCAAGAGTTGATGCATAACTTTTAAGAGTTTCTTTTGGTGTACCAACTCCATTATTTAACTTACCAGATGCATGACCAAGAACTTCATGGAGAGCAGTATGAAGTTTACTTGCTAATTTTCCATACTTAAGTACTCTTTCAATTTCTTCTTGATCATGAGCAAATTCTTCTAAAATTCCCTGGCCACCTGATTGAGAGTAAGCATAGACTATATTTCCAAGACTAACTGATTTAGAACCATGAGTTGATCGTATCCAATTAGCATTAGGAAGATTAACTCCAATAGGAGTAGATGGAGATGAATCTCCTGATTCAGAGGCAACATTAACTACCTTGTAGCTTACTCCAGATATATTTTTCTTCTTATGATTTTCATAAATCGTTGAATTATCTTCAAACCATTGAGCATTTTCAGAAAGAACCTTCATTTGAGCAGATGCTTGAAAATCTTTAATTTCAACAATTGATTCATATGATCCCTTATATCCTTTGGGATCATTGTAGACTTCTATGAATGAATTAATATAATCAATATCTCCTTCGGTTGCATTGACCCATGCGATATTATATTCGTCCCAGATATTTAAATTTCCGGTTTTATAGTATTTAATAAGTAATTTTAATGCATCTGCTTGTTTTTCATTTTCAGCAACACTAACAGCAAGTTTAAGCCATTTAATTATATGTTTAATTGCATCACTATACATCCCATCAAGCTTGTATACTTTTTCTTCAAGCATATTGTTGTTATTTTTAATTAATTTTGAATTTAAACCATATGAAATTGGTTGTTTTGTATTAGATTGTTTAATTGATTTATAATATTTATCAACTTCATTTTCTGTAATATTTGGATCATAAAAATTTACAGCTGATCCCAGTACAAGGCCAATTTTTGGATCTAAATTAACTTTTTTATTATCAAAATTTTCATCAAAGATTGCTTTTATAGCTTCATCTTTAAGAGTATCTTCAACATTATGCATTAAATCAAGAAAAAATTTTTTTGAAAATTTTGGTTTAAACTTTGACATGGAATAGTGATGATGAATTCCATTAGCAAACCATACTTTTTTAGTATATAAAATAAAATTTTCCCAAGATTTATTATTTTTATCACCATCATAGTTTTTAATGATATTTTCTAATACTCTTCTTATCGACAGATTATGTCTATAATTTTGGTCCCAAATTATATCTCTACCTGAGTATCCAGCCATTGAAAGATAATAGACTAATTTTTTTTGTTTCAGTGTTAGTTTGTCAAAATCAGGAATTTGGTATTTTAATATTTGTACATCATCAAATCTTTCCGAAATAAAATTAAATTCATTTTGGACTAAATAATTATTTTTTTTACATCCAAAAATTGATAGCAAAAAAAATATATGTAATAATTGAATTTTACGCATAATTTCTTGTAATATATATTTATAAATTGTTTTTAATTGTGGCCATTTTTATTGCACTTATTGCAAATTCTTTTCCTTTATTAAATTTTTTAGCAGAAGATCTTTCTTTTGCCTGTTTGAAATTATTAACAGTTAAAATTCCAAATATGATAGGTATTTTAGATTCAGTACTTAATTTCAATATTTCATTTGTGACACTATTACTTATAAGGTTGAAATGGGGAGTATCGCCTTTAATTATGCATCCTAGAGTAATTATAGCATCAAAATTATAGTAAGATTTTTTTGATATTTTTTTAATTAAATATGGTATTTCAAAACAACCAGGCACCTCAAATTTTATAATATTTTCATTTACAGTTTTATGTTTAAGTAAACAATTTTTTGTTTCAATGTATAATTCATTAGTTATCTCAAAATTCCATTCCGTAACAATAATTCCAAACTTCAATGATTTACAGTTTGGTATATCATTTGTTTTAATATTATCTGTATTTGTAGAAAGCATTTTAAATTTTAGATTTTATCATAGTTATATATTTGTCAATATTCTGAGCTTCTTTAGAATTGGGGTAATCTTTTTTAATTTTTGAGTATAACGATAAAGCTTTATTATAATCACTTAGTAATTGAGCTATTTTTCCTGCTTTCATTAAATAAATTGGGGTTGTGAAATTATTATTATTTAATTTTGATGCTTTTATATAATAATCTAAAGCATCTTCATTTTGATTAAGTTCAGAGAAAGAATCACCAATAACTCCATTTGCAATTGAAATAAGTATTTCATCATTACTTTTGAAATTTTCCAGAAATTCAATTGATTTTTCAGGTTCATTTAACTTAAAATAGCAAATTCCAGAATAGTAGTTTGATAAATTTCCAATTTTAGTATCACTATATAGCTCAATTATTTCAAGAAAACCTGGAAATTCTTCGTTTCCATTAAGAGCTTCATCATAATTATTTTTTTCAAATGCTCTTTCAGCCAAATAGATTTCATTAACAGCTCTCATTTCTCTGGGTTCCTTGTAGAATTTTTTGAAAGAAAAAAATAGACTAAATAATACTACAAAGCTTGAAACAATTACGATTAGTTTATTTTGGTTTTTTTCAAGTAATAATTCAGCTTTGGTAAGTCCTTGTTCAAATGCTTTTAAATTTTCTTGTGTTGAATCTTTTTTTTTCATTTTAATAATTTTAATTTAAAACAAAAATAAAAGAATTTATCTAAATCAGGTAATAATTATTATTTCTATTATTTTTATAAAAAAAAAATGTAATGAATATTAAAACTTTATCTCTTATATTCTTTAAAAATTACGAGGAATTAAATATTAATTTTTCAAAGAAAATTAATTTGATAATTGGGAATAATGGTGCTGGTAAAACAAATTTATTAGATGCTATCTATTATCTAGCATTTTGTAAAAGTTATTTTAATTCAAGAGATATTAATAATATAAAGTTTGGAGAATTCTTTTTTAGTATTAAAGGAGTATTTAAAAAAAATAATTCTGTCGAACATGTTTATTGTGCATTTAAAAAAGGTCAAAAAAAAGTTTTTAAAAGAAATAATAAAAAGTACTTAAAGTATTCAGATCATCTTGGATTTATTCCTTTAGTTATGTTATCTCCTTTAGATATTAATTTAATTAATGAAGGAAGTGAATTTCGAAGAAGATTTATCGATTCAGTATTGTCTCAATTTAATAATATTTATCTTAAAAAATTAATTAAGTATAATGAAGTATTAAAATCAAGAAATATATATTTGAAACAAAGAAATAGTTTTTTAAAACATAATGATTTAACCCTTGAGATTTATAATGAACAAATGTCAAATATCTCAGAATATATTCATGATGAAAGAGAAAAATTTATTCAAATGTTTAATCCTATTTTCAAAAATTTTTACAAAAAGATATCTAATCAAAATAATATTGTTAATTTAAGTTATCAATCACAATTAAATAATTCCAAATTAAATGAATTATTGAAAGTTAATTTTAACAAAGATAAATTGTTTCAATATACAACATGTGGTATTCATAAAGACGATATTTTAATGCAAACAAATGAAAATTTAATCAAGAAAATTGGTTCTCAGGGTGAAATAAAATCATATTTGATAGCATTAAAATTGTCTCAATTTTATTTTTTAAAAACAATTTTAAAATTGAGTCCAATATTGTTAATTGATGATTTAATTGATAAATTAGACTTAAATAGAGTAGAGGCAATAATTGAAATTATATCAAAAGATGATTTTGGTCAAGTTTTAATTTCAGATACAAACAATATCGATCTTGAGAATATTATAAAAAAATATTCTAAAAATTATGAAATTTTTAGAGTTAAAAACGCAAAAATTTTATCGTGAGAAAATATAAAATAAATAAAATATCAGATTTAATTACTGAATTTAAAAGTAAATATAAATTAGATCTGAAAGTAAATGAACTTAAAATTATTGACTTGTGGTTCGAAATTTTGGGAGAGTCAGTAAGGAAGTATGTTCCAAAAATATCAGTAAAAAAAAATAAAATTTATGTGTTAATTCTAAATCCATCATTTAAAAATGATTTAATTTATTCTAAGTCTGAAATAATAAATTCAATAAATTTAAAATCATTAAATTATAAAATTTCAGAAATAATTTTTTTATGATGATATTATAAATTATACTAAAATATTTAAAAAATAACAATGAAAATTCTTGTAACGGGAGGAACTGGTTTAATTGGAAAAAAATTAATTAGCAAATTAAATCAAAATCCCAATAATAAAATATCTATATTATCTCGAAGTAAGATCAAAAATTACAAATTTAAGGAGTTTTATTGGAATCCAAAATTTAATGAAATTGATGAAAAATCTCTTATTGGAATTGATTGTATCATTCATTTAGCAGGGGAAAATATTTTTAATCTATGGACAAAAAAAAGAAAAAAAATTATTTATGAGAGTAGAATTAATAGTTTAGATTTAATTTATAATAGATTGAAAAAATTAAAAATTAAACCAAAAATCTTAATTTCCTCATCTGCTATTGGTTGGTATGGGACAAACTCAGATGATATTGAAAGATCAGAAAATATGCCTAACTCTAATGATTTTTTGGGAAACCTTTGTTATGATTGGGAAAGTTCAGCTGATAAATTTAAAAATTTTAATGCAAAAGTGTATAAAGTAAGAACTGGAATTGTACTATCATCTGATTCATTTATGTTTAGATTTTTAAAATTACTATCTTATTTTTACTTATTATCACCTGTAGCTAAAGGGAATCAATATTTTCCTTGGATTCATATTTGTGACTTAGTTAATATTTATAATTATATTTTATGCAATGATATTGATCCAGGCCCTTATAATGCAGTTTCTCCAAATATTTCAACTAATAAAAAATTCATTACAGAATTTACAAATTCTGTAAATAGAAAAATAATTATGCCAAATATTCCTCAGTTTTTAATAAATTTATTATTTGGGGATATGTCTAAAATGCTTACAACTGGATTGAAAATTTCTTCAAAGAAGATTATTAATAAAGGATTTAATTTTGAGTTTAAAAATTTAAAAATTGCAATTAATGATTTAAATAATAACTGATATTAAATATGTTTCATTGATGAAACT
>MDTB01207241.1_pt1 | contig 33123 bp, 40 predicted proteins | sample 811161 | NCBI WGS metagenome assembly MDTB01 (sample SAMN05326650, study PRJNA326480) | marine metagenome | isolation source: seawater | place: Mediterranean Sea | collected 2009 | reverse complement strand
GTGCGCTATAACCGTACCATCGTACAGATTTTTGGAGCGGGTGAAGGGAATCGAACCCACGACCTAAACGTTGGCAACGTTTCGCTCTACCACTGAGCTACACCCGCTTAATTCTAATTATAGATGTATAGTTTTCTAAATACAAATAATTTATAACATAAAAATGAATAAAATTTTAATATTAATTTGCTTTTTTATAGTGTTCAAATGCAACGCAGAAGAATTTAAATTAAAAAAACTCACTGATTTATCAAAACCCTGGGGTCTTACATTTTATAATACTAATATAATACTAACAGAACAAAGTGGAAAAATTATACACTACGATTTATCTGAAAATGTTAAAAAAGAGATTAAACATAATTTAAATTTTTTAGAGATTGGCCAAGGGGGTTTGTTAGACATAAAAAATCATAATAATAAATTATTTATTTGTTACACTGAAAAAAGAGTTGGTGGTACTAGCACCTCCATTGCTTCAGGTTTTTTAAAATCTGATAATATAATTTTTAAAAACATATTTAGAGCGGAACCTCCAATTGATAGTGGTTACCACTTTGGATGTAGAATTGTTATAAAAGATAATATGCTTTATGCTTCTATTGGGGAAAGAGGACAAGGTATGATAGCTCAAGATCATTCAAAACACCCGGGCAGTATCATTAGAATTAATCTTGACGGCACCTCTCCTAAAACAAACCCAAAATACGTTGGGAAAAGTAAATGGTTGCCTGAGATATATCAGATAGGAATTAGAAATCCACAAGGTATGACGCTATCTCCATTTGATAACAAAATATATATTTCAAATCATGGACCCCGTGGTGGTGATTTTTTTGGCGAAGTAAAATTTGCGGAAAACTATGGATGGAAAGTTGTTGCATGGGGAGGGACAAATTATAACTTAACAAAAATTGGAGATGGAAGTGCTTGGAAACCAGGTTTTACAAAACCTTTAAAAACATGGGTACCTTCTATCGCCGTGAGTGCTACGCAGGTATATGAGGGTAAAGAGTTTCCAAGTTTTAATAAACATATTTTACTTGGATCTCTCAAAGATCAATCTTTAATAAAAATTAACTTTGAAAATAGTGTTGTAGGAAAAGAAAAAATTATTTTTAGAAATAAAATTGGTAGAATACGGGACTTAAAAATTGATAGAAATGGAAAAATCTACTTATTAAGTAACGGACCAGGTGCATTATGGCTTATGAGCAAATAGTCTTACCGGGCAGTGCTTAGTTGCACTGCCCACATGATAAATTTAGAAAGGGTTGCGTGGTTGGACTTTATTATATCCAAGAATTTTTCCTTTATTTTTTCCAGACTTGATAACATATCCATTAGTACCGTTACCATTAACGTTAACTGACTTAATAGATTTGTTTAGTTTCCTTACGAGCTTAGCCTGTGATACTTTTCGGCTAAAACTGTTAAGGATTTGGTGCATTCTCTGCATCATATTTCCCTCCTGGTTGTTTTAACCTACTTTTAACCGATGTAGATCGGCCACTTTGTATCCATGTGGATGGTAAATAAATATTATAATTTTCTTAACATTAATTCAATATTATTCTTCAAGCTATTTTTTATAAATATTAAATATGTTACTATAAAGTATGAAAAAATTTAGCTTAAATGATATACCAAAACAAATTCCAGTTTTTCCTCTTTCTAGTACAATTTTTTTTCCAAATACCATACTTCCATTAAATATTTTTGAACCTAGATATAAGCAAATGGTAGAAGATGCAATAAAGGGAGACCAATTAATCGGAATGATACAAACTAAAAAATTCAACGAGGAAAAACAAAAATCTATATTGTTTGACATTGGATGCGTAGGTTATATTGAAAATCATTTTAAAACACCAGATGGAAGATATCTAATAAACTTAAAAGGAGTATCAAGATTTAAAATTATTAAAGAAGTTAAAAATGGAAATTTGTATAGGGAGTTTGATGTAGATTACTTAAATTTTGTAAATGATTTTAAAGATATTAAAAAAGAGAATATGAAAAACATAAATGTTCATGAATTAATAGATAAAACAAAAAAATTTTTTAAGTTAAATCAACTTTCTACCGATTGGAAAGTTGTTGAAGAAGTTTCACCGGACCAATTAGTAAACTCTTTGTCTATGATATGCCCATTCAGTGTTGGCGAAAAACAAAGACTACTTGAAACTTTAGCCTTAGAAGATAGGAACGCTATACTAAACCAAATAATTAACTTTTATTTATTGGGACAAGCAACCTCAGACGAAAGAAAAATTCATTGATTAAGACCCTTTATTCATAGAATCAAAAAACTCTCCATTATTTTTTGTCTCTCGTAATTTAGATATCAAAAATTCTATTGCATCCATTGTACCCATTGGATTTATTATTCTTCTCAAAACATTCATTTTTTGAAGCTCTTCTTTTTTAAATAACAACTCCTCTTTTCTGGTTCCCGATTTTGTTATATCAATTGCAGGAAAAGTTCTTTTGTCTGCAACTTTTCGATCTAAAATTACTTCAGAATTACCGGTTCCCTTAAATTCTTCGAAGATAACTTCATCCATTCTAGATCCTGTTTCTATTAATGCGGTAGATATGATTGTAAGTGATCCGCCTTCTTCAATATTTCTTGCAGCACCAAAAAATCTTTTGGGTCTTTGTAGTGCATTGGCGTCAACACCTCCAGTTAAAACTTTTCCTGAACTTGGTACGACAGCATTATATGCTCTTCCAAGTCTAGTTATTGAGTCTAATAATATTACAACATCTTTTTTATGCTCTGCCAGCCTCTTTGCTTTTTCTATGACCATTTCAGCAACTTGAACGTGACGCATAGCAGGTTCGTCGAATGTAGAACTCACGACCTCACCTTTTACTGATCTTTGCATATCTGTAACTTCCTCTGGTCGTTCGTCAATCAATAATACAATAAGATACACTTCTGGGTGGTTAGCTGTAATTGAGTGTGCGATATTTTGTAATATAACTGTTTTTCCAGTTCTTGGTGGTGAAACGATTAAAGATCTTTGACCTTTGCCAATCGGAGAAACAAGATCAATCAATCTTGCAGTCACATCTGGTTTCTTTTCAATTTTATTTTTTTCTACTTCTAATTTGATTTTTTCTTCAGGGTATAAGGGTGTTAAATTATCAAAATTAATTTTATTTCTTGTTTTTTCTGGATCTTCAAAATTAATTTTATTAACCTTTAATAAAGCAAAATATCTCTCTTGATCTTTAGGAGCTCTAATCTCGCCCTCAACCGTATCCCCTTTTCTAAGGCCAAAACGCCTAATTTGGCTTGGACTTACATAAATATCATCTGCACCTGGTAGATAATTCGATTCCATCGCTCTGAGAAAGCCAAATCCATCTTGTAAAGTTTCAAGAACTCCGGAGGCAGTAATCTGCTCATTTTTCTCTGCAAATTTTTTGAGAATTGCAAATAAAATTTCCTGTTTGCGCATAGTACTTGGGTTCTCTACTCCGAGTTTTTCAGCTTCAGATATTAAGTCTGCTGGTGTTTTGTCTTTTAGTTCTTGAAGATTCATATTTGGGAAAATTTAATTGAAGTATTAAATATAGTATTTTTTTAAAAATTAATCAATCTTAATTAGGCATAAAAATTACCAAAAAAACAATAATGATTAATATCACAGTAGGAACTTCGTTAATTATTCTATAAAACTTAGGAGATTTACTATTTACCTTGTTATAAAAGTTTTTTCTACACTTTGATAAGAAACCATGAAAACCTGAAAGAAGTATCACCAAGATAAGCTTTATCTGCATCCAAAGTTGCATCGCAATTTCATGGCCTGCCAGATAAACTAACCATATTCCAAATATCCAAGTAGCTATCATCGCTGGATTCATTATATATCGCATTAGCCTTAACTCCATTGTTGTAAAAATATTATAGGTTTCACTATCTGTTTTTACATCAGCATGATAAACAAAAATTCTCGGAAGATATAATAGTCCGACCATCCAAGATATGACTGCAATTAAATGTAATGCTTTTAAGGTTAAGTACATATTTACCGTAAATAACCTCTAACTATTTTCTCCATCATTTGAATATGGTCTTCATTATCATTCAGACAGGCGATAACATCAAAATTAGTTCCACCACTTTTTAAAAAAGATTCTTTTCCTTGAATTGCTATCTCTTCTAATGTTTCAACACAATCTGAAGAAAAGCCAGGACATATCATTAATAGATTTTTTTTTCCTTCTGATGGAAGTTTTTCTAGCATCTTATCAGTATATGGTTGTAGCCATTTCTCAGGGCCAAATCTTGATTGGAAAGTTGTTTCAAGAGGGATGTCAAAAAATTTCTCTTTTATTAATCTTGACGTTTTTTGACAGTAGCAATGATAAGGATCCCCTTTGTCAAAATATTTTTGTGGAATCCCGTGGTATGAGGCAATTATTAAATCTGGCTTCCAAGATATTTCTTTGATCTTTTTCTTAATACTGTTTACCAAGCTATTAATATAATCTTCATTAGATTCATAATGTGGAATGACTTGTAAGCTTGGTTGCCATCTCATCTTCATTAAACATCTATAAACTTCATCACAAACCGTAGCGGTTGTTGCAGCAGCATATTGTGGGTAAAGCGGAAAAAGAATTATATTTTCACAACCTTCAGATTTTAACTTATTAAGCTTTGATTTAATACTTGGATTACCGTATCTCATTGCATAATCTACAACAATGCTTTCTTCACTCAGCTTTTTTTTTAATTTTAACGTTTGCTCCTTGGTATAAAATCTTAAGGGCGACTCATTGCTTTTTTCCATCCAAATTTCTTTATATGCCTTTGCTGTTTTTGATGGTCTTAAATTTAAAATCACTAAGTTCAATATAATTTGCCATAAGACAGGGTTTATTTCTATAACTCTTTTGTCAGATAAAAATTCTTTTAAATATTTTCTTACATCCCACCATGAGGTGGAATCAGGGGTCCCTAGATTAACTAACAGAATTCCATTTTTTCCAAATTTCACTTTCGGGTGGTTGTTTTCCATTTAATTATAATTTCTAACAAAGTTAACAAGTTTTAATACATTTTCAATTCTTGTTTCAGGTAAAATCCCATGGCCTAAATTAAAAATATATTTTTTTTTCTTAAAGAAATTCAAATATTTTTCAGCTTCTTTTATCATATGGTATTCTTTATCCATGGTTAATAAATCTGGTCTCATACCGCCTTGATAAACTATATTTTTATCATAAATTAAATTTTGTAGGTCTATATTGTAATCAATACTTATGCCATCAGGCTTAACATTCTTAATGAACGAGTTTATTTTTGATTTAATATTTCTTGGGAAACAAATAATAGGTGTTAGTGGATGCTTTTCTTTTATGCTTTTTATTATTTTATAGTTTGGTATTTGACAATATTCTTCAAAGTCTTCGTCTTTTATAATACCCGCCCAACTATCAAACAATTGGATAACGTCAGCGCCGTTGTTTATTTGCTCAATACAATGCCAACTAATTAGGTCTGTGAATTTATTTAAAATTTTTATTATTTCACTCTTTTTATAATTTAGATTAATGCCGTTTTTAGGTGATTTTAAGTTTAGTGCATAAGTCAGCAAGGTCCACGGGGATCCTGCAAAACCTATCAATGCTTTTTTATTGTTCAGGGCCTTTCTTACGTTAGAAATAGATGAGTAGCAGTTTGTAAGTTTGCTTTTTAATTCCTCCTTTGTAATTTTAAAAAATTTTTCTTTCTCCATTTTTTGTAGTATGGGTCCAATATTTTCTTCAAAATGAACTTTTTGTCCAGATGCGTAATTTATCAAAAGTATGTCAGAAAAAATTATAGCCGCATCAAAATCAAATCTTCTAATCGGCTGCATTGTGACTTCCATCGAATCCTTTGAATTTAAACAAAAACTTATAAAATCTTTATTCATTGACCTTATTTTTTTATACTCGGGTAAATATCTACCTGCTTGTCTCATAAACCAAATAGGCACTTTATCACTAATTTGGTCATTAAAAACATCTAAGATTATATTACTCATAATAAAAATATATTAATTAAATTATTAGTATTAGTAGACATGGTTAATATTGTGGTTAACTTTAATAAACAGTATATACAAACTTGTTAACATCCTAAACGTTGAATTTACAAATATTTTAAGAAATAATAACTATATTCAGTGCCTATTAATAATTATTACTCATTTATTAAAATATAGGATAACATTTAAAAGATTATAACAAATGTATGAAAATTTTGTAACACAGGGATAAATTTAAGTTATATAAACTAGTTAACAAACTTATGAACAAGCAATATAATTTTTTTTTAGTATCCGACTCTACTGGTGAGACTTTGGATAGAATTTTTTTAGCTATAAAAGCTCAATTCCCGAAATTTAATTATAAGATACATCATTTCGCCTTTATGAGGACTAGTGCACAAACAGCTCAACTAATGGAAAAGTGCAAGGATACAGAAAATCCTGTGATTTTGTACACTTTGGTAGAAAAACAAACGACCAATCATATTGTTAGTGAGTGCAAATCTAATTCCATCCCATGTTTTGGAATTTTAGATCATTTAATACCAGACTTTGAGAGAATATTTAAAACCAAAGCAACCCATGTTCCAAGTGGACAACACGCTCTAAATAAAGAATATTATAAAAAAATTGAAGCCATGCAATTTACTCTTGCCCATGATGATGGACAAAAACTTAACACAGCTGTGAATGCAGATATAATTATATTAGGAGTTAGCAGAACGAGTAAAACTCCGACTTCACTATATTTAGGGGAAAGAGGGTTTAAAGTTTCTAACATACCTCTAATTTTACACCAAAAATTGCCGGAAGAAATTTTTAATAGTAAAGCCGTCAGGGTTGGTTTAACAATAGAAACAGATAGACTAAAAGACATTAGAAAAACCAGGATTAATATTTTAAATGATAAAAAATCTTCTACATATATTAATCAAAGCATAATTAGTGATGAGATTAACGAATCAAAAAAAATGTTCCAATTAAAAAAGATACCTATGATAGATGTAACACGTAAATCAGTAGAAGAAACAGCTGCCTCCATTATTAAAATTTACGAAATTACAAAAAAATAATGATCAAAAATGTGATTTTAGCTTCCCAAAGTGGAATAAGAAAAAAAATTTTAGAACAAAACGGATATAACGTTAAACAAGAGCCCTCAAGAATAGATGAGGAGGAAATTAAGATTTCAATGGAAGCTAGAAATGCGACTTGTCTTCAAATTGCTAAAAGTTTAGCTGAGCTTAAGGCATCCAAAATTAGTGGTAAATATCCTCAAGAGATTGTTATAGGCGCAGACTCTCTTTTAGATTTAGAAGGAAAAAATATAAGTAAACCAAAATCTAAAGAAGAAGCTAAAATCATATTATCAAAGTTAAACAATAAAACCCATTATCTTCATACCGCAGCTTGTATTTGCAAAGGCGGAAGCATGATTTCTCATTTTCATGAGTCTTGCAAGTTGGTGATGAAAAATTTAAATGACAAAGAACTTAATGATTATTTAAATAGATTAGATTTGGAAATTATGAAAAAATACGGAGTCTACCAAATAGAAGCAGGCGGGCTTGGATTATTTGCTGAAATCAATGGCGATATGAATTCAATTATGGGTTTACCTGTTAAGCAAATAAATAAATATTTAGAGCAATTAAAATGAAAAAACTAATTGTTATTGGAAATCCTATTAGTCACTCTTTGTCTCCAAAACTACATAATTACTGGATTCAAAAGGAAAAGATCAAAGCTATCTATGACAAAAAGCTTTTAGAAAAAGAAGAGTTAGAAGAAAATATTTTAGAGATCAAAAAAGGTAATATTTTTGGAATGAATGTTACAATACCTTTTAAAAAATTGGTTATTCCACTTTTAGATGGATTAACATCAAATGCACAAATTACTCAATCTGTTAACACTATCTACCTTGATAAAAATAAAGTTTATGGTGATAACACCGATATTTTTGGCTTTGTGACACCTTTAAAAGATTTTGGTTTTGTTGGTGATAATAAACAAGCGTTAATATTGGGAGCAGGCGGCGTTTCGGCTTCTATTATTATTGCACTTAAAAATTTAGGGGTTTCTAAAATAAACTTAATGAATAGAACTAAACAAAATGCAATAGAAATTAAGAATATGTTCAAAGATATAGAAGTTAAAAATTGGGGTGAAAAAGTTGACTTTGATATTGTTGTAAATTGCACGAGCCTTGGATTAAATAATGAGGATATCGGGATAGATTTTAGCGATATTAAGGATAAAATTTTTTATGATATAATTTATAAACCAAAGACAAAATTTTTAATAAACGCTGAAAAAAATAATAAAATAATAAACGGAAAAATGATGTTTATATACCAAGCGCAAAAATCTTTTGAAATTTGGCATGGAATTTTGCCAACAATAGATACAGATGTTGTAGAATTAATTAATGATTAGGTTTGCTATATTAGGAGAAATCGGCAGCGGGAAATCCTATATGGCCAAACTATTTGGTTTTCCAGTGTTTAATGCGGATGAACAAGTATCTTTATTATATAAAAAAAATAGATTAATTTTTAAAAAACTAAGACATGTTTTACCAAAACACATATCACAATTTCCAATAAGTAAAATGGAATTATCTGAAGCTATTAAATCTGACAAAAGAAATTTAAAAAAGATAATTAAAATTGTACATCCAGCCGTTAGATCAAAAATGAAGTTTTTTTTGAAAAAAAACAAAAATAAAAGAGCTGTAGTTTTAGATATTCCCCTATATTTAGAAAATAAAATTAATTTACCTAATGATGTGCTTGTTTTTATAGATGCTGAAAAAAGAAAAATACAATCAAAAATTAAAAAAAGAGTAAATTATGATCCTAATCTTACATCCGCCTTGCGTGCTGTTCAGCTATCCACAGATATTAAGAAAAAATATTCTGATATAATAATAAAAAATGATTTTAATAAAAAAAATGCTAAAAAAAAAATTAAGACGTTGTTAAAAAGAATACTAATATGAAAGAAGTAATTTTAGATACAGAAACCACAGGTTTATCTTCGGTATCAGATAGAATTATTGAAATAGCTTGTATAGAACTTGAAAATCACTTACCAACCGGTAAGAAATTTCATGCTTTTGTAAACCCTTGTATGGATATTTCTGATGGCGCATATCAAACTCATGGTATAACTAAAGAATTTTTAAACGATAAGCCTCAATTTAGTGAAATAGCTAATGCACTTATAGCTTTTATAAAAGATCATAGATTAGTCATTCATAATGCAGATTTTGATTTAGCATTTCTTAATAAAGAATTAAAAGAATTAAATATTCAGCAAATTCATAAAAATAGAGTAATTGATACTTTATTTATTGCTAGAGATAAATATCCTGGATCTCAAAACAGTTTAGATGCTCTTTGTAAAAGATTTAAGATTGACAACTCAAGGAGGGAGAAACATTCTGCTTTGTTAGATTGTGAATTATTAACCAAAGTTTACATAGATTTAATTGATAAAAAAGAACCCACACTCGATTTGTCGATAGATGTTGTAAATAGTTCAAATAATAAGAATTTATTTATTAAAGATCGTAAACAAATTATTATTGATATATCAGAAGATCAAATAAATGAGTATCAGACTTTTTTAAAAAAAAACTTACCAAAATCTAAAATTTTAAATTAGTTTGATTGTTGTTGATTATAAAGACCTTCAAAGTCAATTTCTTTATTAAAGTTAAAGTTTTTAAAACCAGATTTTCTAAATAAGTCTGTTACCATATCCTTAATAAAATCAAAATTTTCGGATGGAATTGTTACAAGAATCATTTTTTTAACTTCTTCTTGTTTCAAACTAGTATCGGTTATTTTAAAAACTATGGCCATTACAATTTCGGACCTAATTTTATTTTTTACGTTCTCTGGAGCTTCAATTATTAGTTTACAGTTCAATTCTATTAAACTACCTTTATACGGGTTGCTCTTAAAATCTATTTTTGTTACGTAAGATCCAAGATTTTGTGCTGCTTCAACATACGCCTCTGGCGTTGGTATCTCAAAAGAAATATCCTTAACATATTTAGCTATAATTTCGTACTTTGAATTATTCTTTTCGCTCATCAATTTCGTCTGGTTCTATCTCAATAACTTTATTGGTGTTTTTTCCAGATTCACTATTCTGTTTTAAAATTACTTTAAGGATGAAATTTCTCGTAAGTGGAAAAACTAGTAGTGCACCTATGATATCTGTAATAAATCCTGGTATGATTAAACAAATTGCTGCAATGACTAAGCAAAAGCCTCCAAGAATTTCAAATATAGGGCTATTGTTTCTTGATAAAGAGTTTATCGCTGACATAACAGTTGCCAACCCTTGTTGCTTAACAAAATAGAGACCTATACCTGCGGTCAAAAGCGTCGCCATTATAGTATTGAAAGCTCCGATAAAAGCACCTATTTTAATCATAAAATAGATTTCAATTAATGGGACAAATAATAAAAATAGTAGTGTAAATTGCATTTAGTTTATTCTATTATCTTGAGATAATTATTTTTTATATAATTACAAGTTATGACAGAAAATTTTGGATATATCGACATAATTTTGCTAGCAATGTTGGCTGGCTTTATATTTTTACGTCTAAGAAATGTTCTTGGCAAAGGAGCTGACGATATTCCAATAAAACCTAGATTTAATCAAAATAAAGAAAATTTTTCAATTAACCCACAAAATATTAAAAAACAAAACGAAATTTTTGATGAAACTACTTTCAAAAAGGGTGCCGAGGCTGCTTATGAAATGATCATTGATGCATTTGCTAAAGGTAATAAAAATTCCCTAAAACCTTTGTTAACAGAAAATTTATTTAGTGAATTTTCTAAAATAATTGAAGAAAGAAAAAGTAAACAAATTACATCAGAACTTACTTTTATTGGCATTAAGGAAACCAAAATTGAAAATATCGATAAAAAAGATACTCATTATAAAATAAAAACTAAATTTGTTAGTGAAATAGTTAATTGCTTAAAAAACAATTCAGGGATGGTTATAGAGGGAGACCCAGAAAAAATAAAAACTGTTACCGATGTTTGGATATTTGAAAGAAACCTTAAAGATAAAAATCCTACATGGTATTTAACAGAACTCTCCAGTGATGCCAGCGAAGAAAAAACAAAACATTAAGATATCTGATAAAGACAAAAAAGACTGGCTCAACTTTATTACAAATACAGAAACTGTAGAAGATAAAGATCAAAAAAATATATCTCCACTTAATAAAAAAAACAGAATATTTGATTTAAAAGTAGATTTACATGGTCTTAAATTAAATGAAGCAGAAAAAAAAGTTGCAGATACTATTTCTTTAGCGTTAAATAAAAAATATCGTAAAATTTTATTTATTACCGGCAAAGGAATTCATTCTAATTACCAGGCTGATCCATATGTATCAAAGGATCTTAGATTATTAAAGCATGCAATTCCTGAATTCATTCAAAATCAGTATTCTGAAAAAATTGTGAGTATAACTACTGCGCCACAGGATTTAGGAGGAGAAGGAGCAATAATAGTTTTTTTCAAAAAATGAGAAAAAAAAAAAATATTATAATATTTACTGATCTTGACGGGTCTTTGCTTAACCATACAAGTTTCAAATTTGATGAGATAAAAAATTATTTACGAGATTGCTTAAAAAAAGGAATTAAAATAATTCCCAATTCAAGCAAAACTGCTTTAGAGATTCAAGACTTTATTAATGATTTAAATTACAAAGTTCCTTTCATATCTGAAAACGGATCTACAATACAAAATTTAAATATATATAATTCAGATTTGCCAGGTGAAATCAAGCTTGCGAAAAATATAGATGAGATACAAAGCATTATAGATAAAAATTTTAGTAATAGCCTTCTATCAAATTGTAATTTTTTAAATGATATGGAAACAAATGATCAAAGTAAGATTTTGGGATTAACAAATAACAAACTAAAAATGGCTTTAAATAGAAAGCACACAGTATTATTAGATTTTAAAGGTTCAGAAATTGAAAAAGAAAATCTTAAATTATTTTGTAGAGAATTAGATTTATCTCTAAATGAAGGTGGTCGAGTAATTAGTATTGGGGATCAAGTTAATAAAGCTTTGGCTATGAAAAAAGTTTTAGATTTATTAAGTAATTTTAAAGAGTTCGAAAATGTTTATACTATTGGGGTAGGTGATAGCCCAAATGACCTAGAAATGTTGAATAACGTTGAATTCCCATGCCTAGTAAAAAATAAAAATAACAAAAACTTAATAATTAATGAAAACTATACTATTTCAAGTGTCGAGGCGCCACTTGGATGGTTAGAGGTAGTCAAAATAGCCCTAGAAAAAATACATTAATTATTTAAAATTAAAATATGACTGATTTTTCACAAGATGGAATAGTTGCAAATTTACATGATTTTAAAGTTAGAAGAACTGATGAGTTTGAAAAAGAGTTAGAGATCATCTCTAAAAATAAAAATCTAGAATTAATATTACCTTGTTTATATTCAGAGCTTGAGGGAACAGCATTACCGAAAATTATAGAAGAAATAAATAAAACAAATTATATAAATCATATTATTATTGGTCTAGATAAAGCTAATGAGAATCAGGCTAAAAAAGCTTGGGATTTTTTTAAAAAGTTAAAAATATCTTTTTCTATTCTTTGGAATGATGGCGCTAATTTAAAAAAAGTTGATGAAAATTTAAAATCAAAAGGATTAGCACCTAAAGAAATGGGCAAAGGTAGAAATGTTTGGTATTGTATTGGTATGGCGCTTGCTAGAAATCAAGCTGATGCAATTGCCTTACATGACTGCGATATCATAACATACGAGAGAAGACTTTTAGCTAAATTATTTTATCCTGTAGCAAATCCAAATTTTAATTATGAATTTTGTAAAGGTTATTACCCTAGATACGCGAAAGGTAAATTAAATGGAAGAGCTTCAAGGCTATTAGTTTATCCTATGTTAGTAGCAATGGAAAAAACTATTGGTAAAAATGATTATTTAGAGTTTATGAAATCTTTTAAGTATCCCTTAGCCGGTGAATTTTCATTAAAAAAAGATTTATTAAAAGAACTTAGAATACCAACTGATTGGGGAATGGAGATTGGAATTTTATCTGAAATGCAAAGAAATTTTTCATCTAACTCTATTTGTCAAATAGATTTAGCCGACGCTTATGATCACAAACACCAAGATTTATCAACAGAAGACGATAGTAAAGGTTTGTCAAGAATGTCAATTGATATTATTAAAACTCTAATAAGAAAACTTGCTACACAGGGAAACTCTTTTAGTCTTGAAACATTTAGATCTATTAAAGCAACATACTATAGATCTGCTTTAGATATGATAGATATTTATAAAAGTGATGCAGTAATGAATGGTTTGTCATTTGATAGGCACTCGGAAGAAAAAGCTGTAGAGTTATTTGCATTTAATATTATGAAAGCCGGGGAAAGTTTTTTTGAAAATCCGATGGAGACACCGTTTATACCTACTTGGAGCAGAGTAAATAGTGCGATACCGGAAACTTTAAATCGATTGAAAGATGCAGTTAGTAAAGATCATGAAAAATTTAAATAAAGTATCACAAATATATAAAGATGATATTCAACTTAAGATATCAAAAATATATGGATCTGTTAATCCAGAAGTAAATACATATTATTATTCGAGCAAAATCAAAGACCTTATCAAAGACTTCAATCAAAGTAATAAGTTAGTAATGAAAGAGGATATTTGCTCTGAAAAAACGATACTATTAATATCTTATGCTGATAATCTTAAATCCAAAGGTGAAAAAAATACACTAAATATTTTCAATATTTTCTTTAAAAAGAAACTTAAACAAATTTTTAACTGCATACATTTTCTTCCATTTTTCCCCTCTAGCAGTGATAGCGGTTTCGCAGTTAAGGATCATAGTATTATCGAAAAAAAATTTGGGAATTGGGATCATATAAAAAGATTATCAAAAGATGCAAATATTATGGCTGATATTGTCATAAATCATGCATCTTCCAAAAGTACCTGGTTCAAAAATTTTTTGAGAAATAAAGATCCTGGTAAAGATTACTTCTTTTCTGTAGATAAAAAATTTAATATATCGAAAGTCGTAAGACCTCGAGAACATACTTTATTACAAAAATTTAAACTTTATGATAATCAAAAAAAACTTTGGTGTACTTTTAGCCCTGATCAAGTTGACCTTAATTTTAAAAATCCCGATGTATTAATTGATTTTATAAAGATTATGATGACTTTTATAAGTAAAGGAATTTCAATCTTTAGATTAGATGCGGTCGGCTATTTATGGAAGGAGACTAACACAGAATGTGTTAACCTGCCCCAAACACATGAGATTATTAAACTATTTAGAATCATTTTAGAAAGATTAAATACTAAATCTTTAATAGTTACTGAAACTAATTTACCAGGCAAACAAAACTTAAGTTATTTTGGAAACAATGATGAGGCTCATTGGATATATAATTTTTCTTTACCTCCTTTAGTTGCCTACACACTTTTATTTGAGGATAGCTCACAAATTTCTAATTGGAGTAAGTCTATGCCTCCAGCTCGAGATGGTAATATTTATTTAAATTTCTTAGCTTCTCATGACGGCATAGGGATGAGACCTATAGAAGGTATTTTAACGTTTAATCAAGCTTCCAAAATGTTCTCTAGAATAAAAAAAAATAATGGCAAATTTTCTTATAGGAAAATTCAGGGAAAAGGAAAAAAAGTCTATGAAGCCAATATCACATTATTTGATCTTTTAAGTAAAACGGATTTTGATAAGAATGGATACTATAAAATAAAAAGATTTTTAGCAGCACATGCAATTATGTTTTCACTAGAAGGAATACCAGGAATTTATTTTAATTCTTTGTTTGGCACTGCAAATGATTTTTCAAAGTATAAAATCACAAAAAGGAACAGAGACCTAAACAGACATAAATGGGAACTTTTCAATTTAGAAAAAAGATTAAGTAAAAAAAAATCTAAGGAAAGTATTATATTTAAAGAACTAACTAATTTGCTCAAAATAAGAAAAAGACAACCAGCATTTCACCCCAATGCTACTCAATATACTTTAGATCTTGGTACCAAAGTTTATGGTTTGTGGAGACAGAGTAAAGACAAAAGGCAGAGCATTTTTTCTTTGACAAACGTTACATCAAAAAGTGTTGAATTAAGTATTAACAGACTTAATTTAATTAAAAATGAAACATGGAAAGATTTGATTAATCCTATAAATAAAATCAACGATAAGAATAATATAAGGTTAAAACCTTTTGAAACTTTATGGATTTCAAATAATTAGAGAATAAATTTAGATAGATCTTTATCTTTTGTAATATCACCTAAGTGTTTTTCAATATACTTTTTATCTACGACCACCTCTTCGCCTGCTTTATCAGGGGCTGTAAAACTTATTTCGTCCAAAACTTTTTCAAGTATTGTGTGTAATCTTCTTGCACCAATATTTTCTATTGTTGAATTAATATGTGTTGAAATATCAGCTAGAGCCTCAATACCGTCTTCTGTAAATTTTAGATTTACTTTTTCTGTTTTCATCAAAGCTCTATACTGTTTTATTAAACTGTTATCAGGTTCTTTTAAAATTTTTACAAAGTCTTCCTTGCTTAGTGCTTTTAATTCTACTCTTATTGGTAATCTACCTTGCAGTTCTGGTAAAAGATCAGACGGCTTTGCTAATTGAAAAGCACCTGAAGCTATAAATAGAATGTGATCAGTTTTAATTGGACCGTGCTTAGTATTCACAGTCGTACCTTCTATTAGCGGTAATAAATCTCTTTGCACACCCTCTCTGGAAACATCAGCTCCGGTTCTATCACTTCTTGCAGAGACTTTATCAATTTCGTCTAAAAAAACTATTCCATTATTTTCAGCAGCAAACTTTGCTTCTTTTAATATTTGGTCTTGATCAATTAGTTTGTCAGATTCTTCTTGAATTAAATACTTAAAAGATTCATTTACTGTCATTTTTTTCTTTTTTTTCTTACCACCTAAACCTTTACCAAAAATATCTCCAATACTAACCATACCAACACCACCTTGCATTCCAGGGATTTCGAATGAAGGCATTTGAGGATTATCCTGCACTGAAAGCTCAATTGTATTTTTATCTAGATCACCAGCTCTTAATCTTTTTCTAAAACTTTCTCTTGTTGCAACGCTTGCATTTTTACCTACAAGAGCGTCTAACACTCTTTCCTCAGCAGAAACCTGAGCTTTTGCTTTAACTTCTTTTCTTTTTTTTTCTTTTACTAATGAAATTGCAATTTCAATAAGATCTCTAATTATTTGCTCAACGTCTTTTCCAACATATCCAACTTCTGTAAATTTTGTAGCTTCCACCTTTATAAATGGTGCTTGTGCTAACTTTGAAAGCCTTCTAGAAATTTCAGTTTTCCCAACTCCTGTTGGACCAACCATTAAAATGTTTTTTGGAAGTACCTCTTCTCTCATCTCATCAGGAAGTTCTTGCCTTCTCCATCTGTTTCTCAAAGCTATTGCTACAGCTCTTTTAGCTTCAGCTTGACCAATTACAAATCTATCAAGTTCAGAAACAATTTCTCTTGGAGAGAAAGAAACTATTTTTTGTTCTGCTTCCATTATAATTTTTCTATTGTTATATTATTATTTGTGAATACACATATATCAGCTGCAATCTCTACAGATTTTTTTGCTACTTCTTCTGCACTTTTACTTTTGTCATCAATCATTGCTCTAGCAGCTGCTAATGCATAATTTCCGCCGCTTCCAATTGCTATAATTCCATGCTCAGGTTCTAATACATCTCCATTACCACTAATGATGAAACTTTTTTCTTTATCTGCAACTGCCATTAATGCTTCCAACCTTCGAAGATACTTATCTGATCTCCAATCTTTTGCTAACTCAACAGCAGCTCGAGTTAATTGACCTCCGTGTTTTTCTAATTTTGCTTCTAATCTTTCAAATAATGTAAAAGCGTCTGCGGTTGATCCTGCAAAACCAGCGATGACACTTCTTTTCTCAATTCTTCTAACTTTTTTAGCTGTTTTCTTTATGACTGTATTACCAATACTTACTTGACCATCCCCAGCTACAACTACATCCTTACCTTTTCTAATAAGTACGATTGTTGTTCCATGCCAGTTATTGTTGTCCATATTTTGCTTCATTTTACTTATAGAAAGTATGTGGTTATTAATTCCAAATCTTCAAGGTATTAATTTTAAACGGATTATTGTAAAAATAACGTTATTTATGAGAACTGCTAACATCGTTAGAAAGACCAAAGAGACTTCCATTACGGTAGACGTCAACTTAGATGGTACTGGAGAGTATGATATTAAAACTGGTGTTGGTTTTTTAGATCACATGCTTGAACAAGTATCAAAGCACTCTCTTATTGATCTCAAAATCAAAGCAACAGGTGATCTACATATTGATTTGCATCACACTACTGAAGATACTGGTATTGCAATAGGTGAGGCTATTAAAAAAGCGCTCGGAGAAAAAAAAGGCATCAAAAGATATGCAAGCGAAACTGTCCCGATGGATGAAACTTTAAGCAGGGTATCACTAGATATTTCAAACAGACCTTATTTGGTTTGGAATGTAAGATTAAAAGTTGAAAAACTTGGTGAGATGGATACGGAATTATTTAAAGAGTGGTTTCATGCTTTCGCTCAAAGCTCTGGTACAACATTACACGTCGAAAACCTTTATGGTGATAATAGTCACCACATTATTGAATCTTGCTTCAAAGGATTAGCAAAATCTTTAAAGTCGGCTGTTGAAATAGATAGTAGAATGAAAGACAAAATACCATCAACAAAAGGCGCTTTGTAAATTTAAATGAACGTAACTATTGTCGATTATAAGTCTGGCAATATCAGTTCTGTCATAAATTCATTTGAAGCTGTGGCACAAGACAATATTAATATTAACGTCACAGAAGATCTAAATCAAATTAAATCTAGCGATAAAATAGTTTTGCCAGGCCAAGGGTCATTTAAAAGTTGTGTTGATGCTTTAAATAATATTAGTGGTCTTGTCGATGCCTTAAAAGATTTTGCGTTAGTTAATAAAAAACCTCTCTTAGGTATTTGTGTAGGATTACAAATGTTTGCAGACGTTGGTTATGAGGAAGCTGAAACAAAAGGACTTGGTTGGATACCAGGTAAAGTTTCTAAAATTGATAATAAAAATGGGAAATATAAACTTCCACATATTGGCTGGAATGAGATAGAGTTTATGAAAAATAGCAAAATTTTTAATGGAATAGAAAATAAATCTCATATGTATTTCGTACATAGTTATGAGTTTATACCTGAAGATAAATCGGTAATATCAGCAACGGTCGATTATTCGACTAAAGTTGTTTGTTCAATTGAGAAAGAAAATTTATTTGGTACACAATTTCACCCTGAAAAAAGTGATAAATTAGGATTACAAATTATTAAAAATTTTATAAATTTATAATATGAAAAATAAATTTAAGTGAAAATATTTCCTGCGATAGACATAAAAGGTAAACAATGTGTGAGACTTATTAAAGGTAATTTTGATGATAAAACTGTATACAGTTCATCACCAATTGAACAAGCTAAGAAATATTACGATCATGGTTTTAAGAATTTACATATTGTTGATCTGGATGGTGCACTTACTGGTAAAACAGTCAATATAGATCTTATTAAGGATATAGCGAATAACTTTGATTTCAATATAGAAGTAGGTGGTGGTATTAGAACAATTGATAGTATCGAAAAATATATAGATGCAGGAATTGAAAAAGTAATATTAGGTAGCGCTGCAATTAAAAACAAAAAGTTCTTAAAAGAGGCTTGTGGTGAATTTAAAAACCAAATTGCTCTTGGATTAGATGCAAAAAATGGCAAATTATCAGTTTCTGGATGGACTGAAAATTTAAATATTAAAACTTTAGATTATATTAAAGAAGTAAATGATTTAGGTATTAGTCGTATAATTTGCACGGACATAAATAAGGATGGAATGAAAACTAATCCTAATTTTGATGAAATTTTAAAGATTACAGAAGTTTCTAATTCTCCTATTGTAATTTCAGGTGGTGTTTCTTCTATTGAAGATATTAAAAAAGCAAAAGATTTTAATAATAAAAAAATTGAAGGCATAATTGTAGGCAAGGCCATATATGACGGTGATATCAGGCTTGAGGAATTAGCAAAGGAACTAAATGCTTAAAAACAGAATCATACCTTGTCTTGATGTAAAAAACGGCAGAGTCGTTAAAGGTATAAATTTTGTTGAGCTTAAAGATGCTGGAGATCCAGTTGAGCAGGCTAAAATTTACAGTGATAGTGGAGCTGATGAAATTTGTTTTTTAGACATAACTGCATCCAATGAAAACAGAGATATAATTTACGATGTTGTAAAAGAAACATCTAAGAATTGTTTTGTCCCTTTGACAGTTGGTGGTGGGGTTAGAAGTATCGAAGATATAAATAAGCTTCTTAATTGTGGAGCAGATAAGGTGTCAATCAATACAGCCGCTGTCCAAAACCCTAACTTGATTAAAGAAGCATCAAAAAAGTTTGGTTCTCAATGTATTGTTGTAGCAATCGATGCAAAAAAAACTCTAGAGCATAAATGGAGTGTTTTTACTCACGGAGGAAGAGAAAACACAAATATTGATGCTGTTGAATATGCAAGACTCTCAGAAAAAAATGGCGCAGGGGAAATTCTTTTAACATCAATGGATAAAGATGGAACTCAGTCCGGATATGATATTGATCTTACATGCCAAATTTCAAAAGCTATGAACATTCCTGTTATCGCATCAGGAGGTGTTGGTAATTTAGAGCATTTAAAAGACGGTATTGTGAAGGGCGGGGCAAGCGCTGTGTTAGCGGCGTCTATCTTTCATTTTGGTGCCTTTTCAATTAAAGAGGTAAAAGAATATTTGAAGTCTAAAAATGTTTCTGTAAGAATATAGCATGCTTAAAACATTAGAAGAATTAATTAAAACAATTCGCGAAAGAGGTGAGAAACCTGATTTAGCTTCATACACTAAAAAACTATTTGAGGATAAAAAATTATGTATTAGCAAAGTTAAGGAAGAGATTAGTGAATTAATTGAAGCAGTCGAGAAGGATACAAACAAAATACACGAAGCTGCTGATGTAATTTATCATTTAATGGTTTTATTAGAGTCAAATGGTATTAAGATTGAAGAAGTAATGGAAGAGCTAAAAAAAAGACAAAAATGAATTACGATAAAAATAACATTTTTGCAAAGATACTTAGAGGAGATATCCCTTGTACTAAAGTCTTCGAGAATGAATATAGCTTAGCTTTCAAAGATATAAGTCCTCAGGCTAAGATTCATGTTCTGGTTATCCCAAAAGGAGCTTATACAGATATTGATGATTTTTATACTAATGCTTCTGAGAAAGAAATAATTAGTTTTTCTAATGCTGTGAGAGAAGTTTTAATGTTAACAGGTGTCTCACAAAATAGTGGTGGTAAAGGTTTTAGAGCTATAGCTAATACAGGACCTGATGGGATACAAGAAGTACCTCATTTCCATTTACACATATTAGGTGGAGAAAATTTAGGATTAAGAGGTCTCAGAAAAGCTTAATGTCTCAATCTGTACAGAGATATTTCCTTGAAATGAACTCAATAAAAGATCTTGTTCCGGTGGAGTGCGGGATTTTTAATTTAAAAGTTGAAGAATTTGGAAAGGATGACCCAGCCTTTTGTAAGTTTTTGTATCAGAAAATAGGTGAGGATTTCCATTGGAAAGATCGTTTAGGTTGGACCTTAGATCAATGGCAAATGTATCTAAGTAGTAGTAAGCTGAAATTTTTTACTGCTTATGTTGGTGAAGAACCCGCTGGGTATTACGAATACTTAAATCATATAGATAAAGCGGAGGTCGAACTTACATATTTTGGTATTTTTAAACAGTACTTTGGAAAAAAATTAGGCGGATATTTGTTAACACACGCTTTAAAAAATGCATGGAACCATAAACCAAAAAGAGTTTGGGTTCACACGTGTACTTTAGATCATCCAAATGCACTAAAAAATTATATTGCGAGAGGTATGAATGTTTTTAAAAAAGAGAAAATTAAAATATCTTAATCATATTCAGGGATTGAAAATTTTTGATCAATAACAATATTTCTTTCAATATTATTTATTTTAAATAATATTTCTTTTTGATCTAATGATAACATTTTCCAACCTTTTAGATTTTTTGTTTTCTTATCAAAAAAAATTGATAATGAATTATTAATATCCGTAATATCTGCTATTATAATATTTTCTTTAATCACTATATTTTTCACCTGGTTAATTTTATTGTATAAAATATCTTTATTTAATATTATTTCAAATGCAGTATTTGCAGTTCTATAATTATATTTTCTTTGATATCTGTGTTTTATAATAAAAATTTCCTTATTTGTTACATACAGTTCTTTACCTTCTTTACCCTCGTAAATACATTTCATTTTCTCTGGAAAGATTATAACACATGTTCCTCTCTCAATTAGTTCTGAGGTTTTCTGAGTAAAATCAAATCTTAAATTTTGCGTATCCAGAATGTTATTTTTAATTTGCATTAAAATATTGTCATTAGCATTTAATTTAGTAATAAAAAAAAAATACAATAATAAAAATAAATATTTACTTTTATTAAAAGTTGATAATTTTGTCATATGCCTATGGTAAGTACAATTCATCAACATCTCTTTTTCTCAAAGCATGCTTTTTAATATTTTCTTTTAGATGTTGTCCTATACTTTTTTTTGTTTTTAAAATTGTAACTAAATCCGCTCCTTTATAGGCTTTAACTGCAACACTTCCCCCTGCTACTACACCTGCGCCACTACTAAGTACTGTGATTTCACTTCCACATGAATATAATAATAAAAATAAAGCTAATAAAATTTTTTTCATCTTTGATTATCTAAATATTTCTCTTTTACCCGTGTGATTAGCTGGGCTGATAATTTTTTCTTCCTCCATTTGATCTATAATCCTCGCTGCTCTGTTATAACCAATTTGTAATTTTCTTTGTAAAAAGCTAGTTGATGCTTTGCCTTCTGTCTTTATAAGTTGTACTGCTTCTTGAAATAATTCATCTTTTTCAGCTAAATTACTTTCTTTTTCTTGATCATCCTCTGTTTGCATTTTAGTTATGTCATCGATGTAATCAGGCGAACCTTGTGTTCTTAAAAAAGTAGATATTTTTTCTATTTCTCTATCTGAAACATACGGACCATGAATTCTAATTGTCCTACTTGCAGAAGACATGAATAACATATCCCCTTTCCCTAGTAAAAGCTCTGCGCCTTGTTCTCCTAAAATTGTTCTGCTATCAATTTTTGAAGTTACCTGAAAAGAAATTCTTGTTGGGAAATTTGCTTTTATGGTTCCCGTAATAACATCAACACTAGGTCTTTGTGTAGCCATTATAATATGTACGCCTGCAGCTCTAGCCATCTGAGCTAGCCTTTGAATATAACTTTCAATCTCTTTACCTGATGAGAGCATTAGATCTGCCATTTCATCAACTACCACAACTATATATGGCATTATTTTTTTACCTTCTTTTTGTGCTTTATCGTTATAACTTGAAATATTTCGAACACCTTCTTCTGCCATTTCTCTGTATCTATTTTCCATTTCATTTACTGTCCACTTCAAAGCAGATTTAGCTTTTTTAGGCTCTGTAATCACTGGTGAAAGTAAGTGAGGTATTCCTTGATAAACAGATAATTCTAACATTTTTGGATCGATTAAAATAAGTTTACAGTCCTCTGGCTTATGTTTGTATAATATGGATAATATTAAAGTATTAATACAAACAGATTTTCCTGATCCAGTCGTACCTGCAATTAATAAATGGGGCATTGAGGCTAAGTCTCCAATTATAGGAAAACCAGATATACTCTTGCCAAGAGTAATAGGTATTCTTATATCTTTATTTAAAAATTCTTTACTATTAATAATCTCTTTAAAATTTACTGGTTCTATAATTTTATTTGGAATTTCAATTCCAATTGTATTTTTACCTGTTACTGTGGCTATCCTCGTTGATACGGAACTAGTACTTCTAGCAATATCATCAGATAAATTTATTATTTTAGATGTTTTGATACCCGCAGCTGGTTCTAATTCGTATAAGGTAACAACTGGACCAGGGCTTACTCTTTTTATTTTACCCATAATCCCAAAATCAAGCAGAGTTTCTTCTAAAAATTTGGATTGCTTCCCATAATTATCTGAAAGATCCTCCCCCTCTTCTTCTAAAGAAGGATCATTTAGGAAAGACCTTAGTGGTAATTTATATTCATAACTTGTTAAATCAGTATTTTGATTATAATTCTCATTAAAATTTAAACTTGCCTGTGTTTCTGAAACTTTAGGCTTAAAACTTTTATTAATTGCTGGCATTTCTTCAGAAATATTTATATCATTATCTACAGTGTCAACATTTTTTCTTTTGAAAATAAAAAAAATAATATTTTTAAATTTTAATAATATTGAAACAAAAATATTTTTCCATTCAGAAGTTTTTACTCCTAAGCTTAGAAAAAAAAATACAATTAATAAAATAGAACTGACATATGCTATATAAAGTTTAAATTCATATAATTCTAAGGGTATTATACTAATCAAATAATTTCCTAAAAATCCTCCATTACCATTGTCAGGTAGCCAAAAACTTTTATCACCATAAATTTTTAATGAAAGCGATCCTAATGTTAAATAAAAAGTTATGTATAAGAGTTTAAAACTTAAGTTTTTAATCTGTTTTTTAAAAATTAAAATTGAACCCCAGCAAAATAAATTACAAAATATTAAAAAAGATACTAATCCAAACGCCTGTAAAAAAAAATCTGAGATTGAGTAAAGGTAATTAGAGAAAATTGTTTCAATTTTGTGATCATTAAACATTGATATAGAGTTATCAGCTGAATAATTCATCAGAGAAAAGATAAAAATTAAACCTGTAAGAATTATAAATAACCCTACAGTTTCAATCAGTCGCAGTTTTAAAAAACTAACTATTTTTTCAAGCATTTTTTCAATTTAACGAATCATTAACTATTACTTTTTAACATTTTTTGTACAATTGATAAAAAATGAAAAACGACTTTTTTGACGAAATCGCAATTATTGGAGACGGTATTACTGCTAAATTAGTAGCAATTGCATTTAACCAGCTAAAAATTATGCCGATTTTGATCTCAAACAATAAAAAAAAAATACATAGCAACGCTTCAATATCTATTAGTAACCATAGTCAGAAAATTCTCTTAAGTTATGGCATAGATATAAAAAAAAAAGCAAATCCTATTTATTCCATAAAACTTTATGAACAAAATTATAGAATAAAGGAAGATGTTATTTTCTTTAATAAAAAATCAAAACAACCATTATCTTTTGTAATTTTAAAAAATGATCTAGAGAAAATATTAGACGAAAATATAAATAACAAATTTAAAATTATAAAATCGAGACCCAAACAATCATCTCTAGTAATAAACACAATTAATTCACCTGCTAAAAAAATAAGCTGGAATTATAATGAAAAGGCTTTTACATTTATAATAAAACATACCAAGTTACTTAATTTTTGTGCTCGTCAACTTTTTATTGAAGCAGGGCCAATTGCATTTTTACCTTTAGATAGTAATATTACCTCTGTCGTATTTTCTATATCTGAAAGCTCAATATTAATTGAAACTTTAAATAATAAAATACTACTTGAAAAATATTTAAATAAAAACTTTCCTTTTTTAAAAAATATTAAAGTGATTTCAAAAGTAGAAAATTTTCCATTAAAGTTTGATTTTTTAACCTCTTCATTTTTTGAAAATGAAATATATTTAGGTGACATAGCACATAGAATACATCCCATTGCCGGTCAAGGTTGGAATATGACAGTAAGAGATGTACATACTTTACATAAAATATACAAAGAGAAAATTAAATATGGGTATAATTTAAGTGATAAAAGTATACTTAAGGATTTTGAAAAAAAAACAAAAGTAAATAACTTAATATTTGCGGCATCAATTGATTTGATTAGAAAAACTTTTAAATTGAAATATAAAAAAATTTCGGTGGGACGTAAAAAAGTTTTTAATGAGCTTGATACCTATCCAGAATTAAAGCGTGAAATTATAAAATTTGCAGATAAAGGATTAAATTTTTAATTCTTTTTTAAGTAATCTTTTTTTCATTTTAATCCCGCCAGGACCTGAGTAGCCACCTAAACCTCCATCAGAACGTATTACTCTGTGACATGGAATTCTAATTGGATATGGATTTTTACTTATAGCATTTGCGACAGCTCTTACTGCATTCTCTTTTTTTATATCAATTGCAACTTGTTTATAAGTTCTAGTTTGACCTTCTGGAATTTTCTTTAAATAATTCCAAACTTTTAATTGTAGAGATGTTCCTTTTAATTTCATATTTGTTATATATCTATCATGAATTTTTATGCATTATCAACACCTCCAGGAATATCTGGAATAGCAGTTATTCGCTTGTCAGGCACAAACGCTTTACAAATAGCAAATCAAATTTCAAGAACTATTATAGCTAAACCAAGAACAGCCTTATTAAAAAAATTTTATGATTTAAATGGTAATGTAATAGATGAAGGAATTATAATTTGGTATCCAGAAGGAAACAGTTATACAGGTGATCATGTTGTAGAAATGCATACACATGGAAGTAAAGCGGTTGTTCAAAAGTTAATGAGTGATTTAGATCAAAGAAGTGATTGTAGATTAGCTGAACCAGGTGAATTTACCAAAACTGCATTAAAAAATAATAAAATAAATTTATTCGAAGCAGAGTCTATTGCTGATTTATTGCATGCAGAAACTGAAGCGCAAAGAGTCCAGGCCTTGAGGTTAAAAAATAGTTCACCTAAATTTGTTATTTGGAGAGAAGTTATATTGGAGGTATTAAGTAAAATAGAAGCCTCAATAGATTTTAATGAAGAAGATTTACCATATGACATATTAAAAAATCTTAACCTAAAAATTAAAAATATATTAAATGAGATAGATATCATGTTAGATGATAGCACAGGTGAAATAATAAGAGATGGTTATAAAATAGCAATTATAGGGCCGCCAAATTCTGGCAAATCTAGTTTCTTAAATATGCTAGTTAAACGTCAGGCTGCAATAGTTTCTAGTATTAAAGGAACTACAAGGGATATTATTGAAGTTAAATACCAAATTAATAATTATCCTGTAATATTGACGGACACTGCAGGAATAAGAAGAACAAAAAATAAAATTGAAAAAACAGGTGTAGCTTTAGCACTGTCAGCTAGTAAAGAGTCTAACCTAGACATTGTGATATTAGATGGTACACAAAGCCAAATTCCCAATGATATTAAATCATTAATTGGCAACAAAACTCTTGTTATAATTAATAAGAAAGACAAGAGAAACTACAATGCTAAAAAATTCATTAAATTACTTAAATTTATAAAAACAAAAGCAATTATAGAGATATCAATTAAAAATAATGATGGAATAGATAAGTTACAAAAAAAACTAAAAAAAATAGTATCAGGTATAGATACAGTTCAATCAACTACTTTGATATCTCGTGCTAGACATCGTGCTTTATTAAAGAAATGCTCTAAATGTTTAAATGATTATCTTAATAACGACGTAAAAAAAAACCCAGAAATAGCTGCTGCGGATTTACAGTTAGCTTCAAATAATTTAGGTCATATCGTTGGATTTATAGGTGTTGAGGAAATCTTAGGCAAAATATTTAAGGACTTTTGCATTGGAAAATAGATTTCGATTTTAGACTATCTTGCTTTATTCATAAAGAGTATTACATTCCACTTATGTTAAATTTTGATGTTGTAGTAATTGGTGGAGGACACGCTGGTTGTGAAGCTGCAGCTGCATCTGCACGTTTGAAAGCAGAAACAGTTTTAGTCACAACTAATGAAAATTCTATTGGAGAAATGTCTTGTAATCCTGCCATAGGTGGACTTGGTAAAGGACATCTTGTGAGGGAGATTGATGCTTTTGATGGAGTTATGCCTAAGGTTGCTGATGCTTCAGGAATACAGTTTAGACTGTTAAATCGGAGTAGGGGTCCTGCAGTTAGAGGTCCAAGAACTCAATCTGATAGAAAGCTTTACAAGCATTATATGCTCAAAATACTTAAAGAGCAGAATAATTTAACCTTAATGTATGATCCTGTTGCACAATTTATCTTTAATAAAAATAAAGTTGAAGGGGTAATTTTAAAGTCAGGAAACGAAATTAGAGCTAAGAAGATTGTCTTGACTACAGGCACTTTCCTAAATGGAGTTATTCATATTGGAAAAGACATGAAGCCAGGCGGTAGACATGGTGAAGAACCCACAACAGGTCTGAGTGATCAACTTAAAAAATTTCAGTTAAATATTTCTAGACTTAAAACAGGAACACCACCTAGGCTCGATTCTAGAACTGTCAATTTTACAAATCTTGAAGAGCAAAAAGCTGATGATAGTCCATATTTTTTTAGTACTGATACTTTAAAAACTAATGTCAAACAGGTATCATGTTTTATTACTTATACTAATGATCAGGTACATAAAATAATTATTAAAAATCTTAAAAAATCTGCAATGTATTCAGGTAACATTCAAAGTGTTGGACCTAGATACTGTCCTTCTATTGAGGATAAAATTGTTAAGTTTAAGGACAAAACTAGACATCAAATCTTTCTAGAACCAGAAGGTCTCAATGATTTTACTATTTATCCAAATGGTATTTCAACGTCATTACCAGAGGATGTTCAAAGAGAAATACTTCATAACATTAATGGTTTAAAAAACGTTAAAATGCTTAGACCGGGATACGCAATTGAATATGATTATGTTGATCCTAGAGAATTGAAGAATACTTTAGAATTAAAAAAAATAAATTCCTTATATTTAGCTGGACAAATCAATGGGACAACTGGTTATGAAGAGGCCGCAGCTCAAGGTCTAATCGCAGGAATAAATGCTGGATTAAGTTCTAATGGCAAAGGATGTTTTACTCTAGATCGATCCCAAGCTTATATTGGAGTGTTAATTGATGATTTGATTACAAAAGGCGTTTGTGAGCCGTATAGAATGTTTACATCCAGAGCTGAATATCGTTTGTCGCTAAGAGCAGATAATGCTGACTTAAGACTATCACCACTTGCGAAACAAATTGAAATATTAAGTGAGTATAGACTTAAAAAATTTAAATATAAGATTGATGAAATTAGTAAAATAAAAGAGAAACTACTATCAAAAAGTTTTTCACCAAACCAATTAGCTAAATATGGAATTAAAATTTCTAGAGATGGTGTGAGACGTAGTGGATTAGATATTCTAAAATATAAAAATGTAAATTTAAAATCTCTCACCGCTTTATACTCACTTGGTCGCTATTCTAGGTCCGCAGTAGAAGCAATTGAGACTGAACTTCATTATTCCGGTTACTTTAAAAAGCAGGAAGCTGACATTAAATCTTTCAAAAATGACGAAAGCATCAAAATTCCAAGTAATTTAATTTACGATAATATTAGCGGTCTTTCAAATGAAGTTAAATCTAAACTTAAAGTTATCAAACCTGCTACATTGGGACAGGCTCAAAGAATAGAAGGCATAACCCCAGCCGCTATTACGCTTTTATTGATGTATTTAAAAAGATATAAATTTAAGCATACAGCTTAAATGATTCGATCAAAATACCTTGATAATTTTGTTTCACGTGAAACATCAGAAAAATTGGATTCATTTTATAACCATCTGATTTTTAAAAATAAAAAAATGTCTCTAATTGCTAAGAGCACTGAGAGACTAACTTATATAAGGCATTTCGAGGATTCTGCTCAAATAATTGATTATCTAGATGATGATAGTCAAGAAATACTCGATATTGGAACAGGCGCAGGTTTTCCTGGCATTATACTAGATATAATAAAAGTGGATAAAAATAAGAAATTTAACATGAATCTGTTAGAAAAAAGCGCAAAAAAGTGCAAATTTTTGAAAGAAACAATAAGATTACTTGAACTTGATATTAAAATACATAATGCTGACGTTAATATGCTTCGTAACAAAAATTATAATGTAATTGTAGCTAGAGCATTTAAGCCATTATTAGTTTTATTAAATATTTTAGATAATACTAATATTAAATTCAAAAAGTTGATTCTGCACAAAGGTGAAAAATATGAGAGTGAAATTTTAGACGCACAGAAATATTGGGAAATAAAATGTGAGTTTAAAAAAAGTATCACGAACAATTTGTCGAAAATATTTGTAATAAATAGTGTAAAAAAATTATGACTAAAATAATATCAATCATAAATCAAAAAGGAGGAGTTGGTAAGACCACAACTGCTATAAATCTTGGCTGTTCTCTTGCGCATGCCAATGAAAAAATTTTACTAGTTGATTTAGATCCTCAAGGAAATGCTTCTACAGGTTTAGGTATAGGTATAGATGATAGAAAAAAAACTATTTATGATTTAATGATCACAAAAGATCAAAATGTACATGATTACGTACATAATACCTCCATTAAAAATTTAGATGTAATTCCATCTAACGTGGATTTATCTGGCTTTGAAACTGAAGTTGCTGAAGACGGAAAAAGAGCTTTTTCTCTTATTGATGTAATAACACCAATAGTTAAAAAGAATCATTATAATTATATATTAATTGATTGTCCTCCATCATTAAGTTTATTAACTATAATGGCTTTAGTAGGATCAAATTCAGTTTTAGTTCCTCTTCAAACAGAATTTTTTGCATTAGAAGGTCTTTCACAATTAGTTAAAACAATAGATCGCGTTAAGCAAAAACTGAATACCAGTTTAACTATGCAAGGTATAATATTAACTATGTTCGATAAGCGTAATAAGCTTTGTTCCGAAGTAGAACAAGAAGCCAGAAAATTTTTTGAAAATGAAGTCTACAAAACTGTAATACCTAGAAATATTAGAATATCAGAAGCTCCTTCTCATGGAATACCTGTTATTTTATATGATAAAAATTGTAGTGGAACGAAAGCATATGAAAAGTTAGCAATGGAAATAATAGAACAAGAAAAACAAAATAATAATTTTGCAGCATAAATATATGAAAAATAAAGGTTTAGGAAAAGGGTTATCAGCGTTGTTAGGTGACTCTAACGTTATAAAACCAAAAAATTTTGAGAAGCTAAATCCGACTTTAACACCTATACATTTGCTAAGCCCCAATCAATTTCAACCTCGAAAAAAATTTGATGAAATAAAATTAAATGAGCTAGCATCATCTATTAGATCTAGGGGGATCATACAACCAATAGCGGTAAGAAAATGTGGTGGAGGTAAATATGAAATAATAGCAGGTGAAAGAAGATGGAGAGCAGCACAACTAGCAAAAATTCACGAAGTTCCAATCGTAATTATAGATGCTAATGATGGTCTAGCAGCTGAATTTGCTTTATTGGAAAACATTCAACGAGAAGATCTTAATCCAATTGAGGAAGCAAATGGTTTAGAGCTGCTTATTGAAAGATTTGATTATACACAAGATAAATTATCTGAAATGATAGGTAAAAGCAGGGTCTATATTAGTAATACCTTAAGGCTTAAAAAATTACCCCAAAAAATTAGAGATTTAGTAATTTCCGGTTCTCTATCCGCAGGACATGCTAGAGCTTTAATTGATACTAAAAATCCAATTCAAATAGCTAATAAAATATTAAAGAATAATTTAAACGTTAGACAAACTGAAACCATAGTTAAATCATCCAAAAGTAGCTTTAAACAAAGTTATAATAAAAATAAAGATAGCAATATTAAAGACTTAGAAAAATCCATTTCGATGAAGACTGGAATGTCAGTTAGCATTAAAAATTCCAAAAAAAATCATGGGTCAATCACAATAAAGTATAAGAATCTTGAAGAATTAGATAGGTTGATAAAAGTAATAAAAAAAAGCTACTAGTGTTTTGCACAAGTATCTATTAAAAATTTATTAAAAATTATATTTGATAAATTATAGTTCTCCTTACACATTATTTCCACGTTGAATAAATCATTTAAAAGTTTTTCTAACTCATTCTTTTTCCATTTTTTTAATTGTGTCGTTATAATATTTTTTTCCTTCCAAAAAATAGGTGGTTTATAAGAACTAACAAGTCTATTCATATCTTTCTCATTAATATTGTAATTTAAAATACTAAGTAATTTATTTATAGTATATCTTATAGCGGGTATAATTTCGATAAACTTGTTATTATTATTGTAACTGTCATTTATACTTTTGTTTAGTTTATTTTTTTCTCCTGCAAGAATTATATTCGCGACTTCAAAATTGTTATAAGAATTTGTAGCATTAAAGAAATTTAGAATATTTTCTTCATTCATTTTTTCGATTGAACTATCTGCTATTATTATTTTATCAATGGCATCATTTATATCTTGCCTATTAATATTCTTATTTATAATTATTTTTTGCAGGATTTCGTTTTCAATTTTAATTTGATTTTCATTTAGTTTGGATTTTAATATATTTATCATTTGACTTTCGTCATCTTCATAACAAACAATCGATGCATATTTTTTATGATTTTCTATAAACTGTCTAAGTTTAGAATTTTTTTTTAAATATGGTGAAAATAAAATAATATTTTTACTTAGTTCTGAATCGTCCTTAGCTATTATTTGCAGGATTTTATCAGTTACATTTTTTATTATAAAAAATTCTTTGTCTTCAAACAAGTTATTTTCAAATAAACTATAAGCAATTTCATCGTTTTTAAAAAAATCTTCTTCATAATATATTTTTGAATTATAATTATTTTTATTAAATAAATTAGTTATCTTCGTTTCTTTTTCTTTTTTTAATGCTGTATTGTCCCCATGTATTAATATTATTTTGCTTTTCAAAATAATTTTTTCAGTGATTAACTCTTTAATTATCACTTTTTCTTACTTCATAGAATTTAATATCTAATTCAATATCATTGGCAATATTATTTATTAAATTAGATTTTGCGCTTTCTATTGTGTCCAAGTTAGATGAAAGATTACTTCCAATTTTTAATGTTTTCTTTTCTGAGAAAGAATTTGAAAATTCTAATTTTTTGTTTGTATATATTGAGATATTAGAGTTTATAACAATGTCCTTAGAAATAATTTCACCTGTTGAGCTTTTATCAAGAGAAGATAAGTTGCTTGATGTACTAATTAAAATACTATTCTGTGAAGCAAGACTTTTTTTAAGATTTAATTTCGATTTTAGTAAAAAATTAAGTTTACTATCCCCTTTATATTCAATTTTGTTAAATGTTACTTGATCGGTACTCTCTTTTATTAATGATTTATAACCACACGATTGTAAACTTATTATTAATAAAATTATTAATATTTTTTTCATTTTGTTACAAAATTAACTAATTTATTTTTAACATAAATTCTTTTTAATATAGTTTTATCATTTACAAATTTTTTAACATTATCTATTTCAAGACAATTTTGTATAACTTTTTCATCATTTTCATTAATTTTTGCTACTATCATGGCTCTTTTTTTTCCATTAACTTGTATTATGATATTAACTGTATCATCTTTAATCAAACTTTCATTAAATTGTGGCCATTCTTTTTCTAGTAAAATATTTTTTTTATCAATTTTCTCCCAGCATTCTGATGCTATATGTGGAATAAACGGAGAAATTAATATTAAAAAGTCTTTAAAAATATTCTGAATGAATTTTTTTTCGATTTTCTCCTTAATTAATAATTTATTTAATATATTGGTAAATTCATAAAATTTGGCAACAGCCACATTAAAATGAAAGCTTTCAATCGCAAAAGTTACATCTTTAATTAGCTTATTTAGTTTTTTGTCTAATAAATCTTTAGTATCATCTTTTAATTTAACATCAGGACTTAATGAAGAAATTGACTCAGATATATTCCATATTTTTTGCATAAATTTGTAAGAACCTG
>MDTB01225773.1_pt1 | contig 33129 bp, 34 predicted proteins | sample 811161 | NCBI WGS metagenome assembly MDTB01 (sample SAMN05326650, study PRJNA326480) | marine metagenome | isolation source: seawater | place: Mediterranean Sea | collected 2009 | reverse complement strand
CTTATTTAAAATATTTTTTAATTTTTCTTTCTCTACTTCTTTTATTTCAGATGAATTCAATATTTCAGCAAGAGATTGATCTAAAGTATCTACAATTCCAGATTCCCTTGCTGCTTTGAGTCGTAGAACAATATTCTTGTCAGTAGTTTTACTATCATCTGTAGGGAAAAACATTTCCCTCATCTCAGAGCATTGCCGATCCAGACTTTTTGTAAGAACGTTTAACCTATCTCCGACTGCTAAAACTTCAGATAAAATGATATCGAGATCTTTAATTACAAGTGAGATTCTATCCAAAAAATGGTTAAGGTCGATGGCCAAGTCGCCAAACTCATCCTCGGATTTAACAAAAGTTCTTGGAGAAATATCTACTAAACCTCTGGCGAGTGACGAAACTGTAGATCTTAGAGATAAAAGTGGTTGCATTCTTACCTTCAAAAGTAGAAAAAGGACCAAAGTATGTATTAGTATATTGATGGATAGTACTCCTGCGGTCATTTTAGCCTCTGACAACCAATGATCAACTTTTCTATCAAAATAACTTCTGACAGTAACAGTTCCTAAAACATCACCAACATTTGCCTTAATGTGACAGCCTAAACAATATTGCTCAGCAGATATTGAGACCTTTGCCTCTGTATGGTGAGCGTTAGGCCAATCTTGTTGTAAACCCAAGGCCTCCATTTTTTGAGTTATTAATATTGAATCAATGGTAATTTGTGAGGGAGATACTGCGACAGTAAGACCTAAATCATCGTAATTTTTATCAATTATTGGGTAAATTGTTCTTGCGGCTGTAGGACCACCGGCATTAAGCATTATGGATCGGATATCATTGGAGAGAGAGTTTGCAACCCTCTTGACTCTATCTGGTTCGTTGTATTTAAAATCATACATTATCATCAAGTAGCGAAAAGCCAGCTCGAGAGAAGCCACTATGACTAGTAACAAAAAGAAATCTCGAATCATTCGAAACATAAAAGATTTTTCGAAAAACCCAAGTTCCTTTTTTTGGTTTCTGCTCATTTACCTTCCCCAAGAGTATAAAATGGCCTACTAATTGTATTAGTTTCTCTAATTTTAGAGCTGGACCATAAATTAAAGTTCATATTAGATAAAAACGTTAACAATTTCAAAGTAAAGTAGTAACTATATAGAATTTTATCCTCTTGATAGGTATTTATTTTGGTAAAAACTTTAATAGCTATAGCATCAGGAGCCGCAATTGGGGCAATAACCCGTTGGTTTTTGGTAATTGCGTTAAATCCGATTTTCTCCTCGTTGGCTGCTGGAGTTTTAGCAGCAAATTTAATTGGGGGCTTCTTAATTGGAATTGTTTTATATCTTGTTACAATTTTTCCAGATTTTTCAGCAACGTGGAAATTATTTTTAATAACTGGGTTTCTAGGAAGTCTCACTACCTTCTCAGCTTTTTCGGCAGAAATTTTTACTCTTTTACATACAAACAGATTGGGAAATGCTTTGTTAGTCTCTTTACTGCATTTGATAGGATCAATTTCAATGACAGCTATAGGCTTTGTATTTGCCAGTTTTATAAAAAAAATTATCTAGAATGTTTTTGGGATAGCCTGAGAATTAAAATAACTAGTAGGAAAAGCCAGCCTATAAAAAAACAAAAGCCTCCATATGGTGTAAGAGTTTTAATAAATTGTACTGAAAGAAAATTAGACAAATATACATTAATGCAAAAAAACACTAACCCCAAAGAAAATAGAAAATTAATCCATACTATTGAATTGCCTAGTAAAAATCTTAACCTTGAAGTTATTAAAATTAAAATCATTATGCCGTGAAGTTGTTGCATAGAAAACGCCGACAAGATAGCTCTCTCATTATCAACAAAAGAGTGTGACAAGTAAGCCAAAACGAATACTGACATAATAATGTTTAAAATTGCAAAAATGAGAAATGTTTTACTGGAGGTTTTCAAAATCTTAGTGGGAAAATATTATCTGGGTATATTGCATTATATGAAATTATTTATATTTTTATTCTTGATAATTAACATAAAAGCGATAAGCTCAATACATGCAAGCTCTGTAGTTATAACAAAAGAAAAAAATATTTATGTAGTGCAAGCAAATTTTAAAACCTTTACGGATATTTGTACTACATGGAATGTTATTACTGATTACGAAAATTTACACTCTTTTTTACCAAAAATCGTCAAAAGTGAAGTTTTAAACGATTTAGGGAACCAAAAAGTCGTCAGTCAAGTCTTTAAAGAGGATTTTTTGTTTCTCGACTTTTATTTAGAGTCTGAATTTATTATTAATGAATACCCAAAAAAAAGAAAAATTGTTGTCAAACAAATTTCCGGAGATTTGCAAAATTATAAAGCTAGTTGGGATTTAGTCAAAAAAGAAAATGGTTCAATTGTTAAAATTTTTGCAAAAATAACCCCAACTAAATTTCAATCACTGTTGTTTTCGAACAGAAAAGTTTTTGAACAATTCGGAATTATGATAGATTCTCTTAAAAAAAAATTAAATAAAATAGAAATTCAAGATGATTGCAAATACTGAAATATTGCCGATCATTTTATGGTTAAAGCGTGATTTAAGACTCAGCGACAATCCAGCAATGTATTTAGCTCAAACTTTAGGACCAACAATTGCTATTGTATCAATCGAACCCTCTATATGGTCTGGAAATGACTACAGCAAACGACACTTATCATTCTATCTACAGGCCGTTCATGAGTTAAGCAAAGCCCTCTCGGACTTGAATGTTCCCCTTTATATTATTGAAAGTGAATTCCCTAATGCTCTTGATAAATTATTATTACAACTAAAAAATTTTATCCTAGTAAGTCATCAAGAAACAGGAAACTGGTTATCCTTTAAAAGAGATGAAAGAGTAAAAAACTGGTGTAAAATTCATAATATTGTTTGGCATCAGCCCAGACAAAACAACGTTATTAGAAATTTAAAAGATCGTGATTTTTGGACCAAATATTGGTCAAGTTTTATGAATGCATCATGTAAGCCAATTCCAAAATTCCAGATGAATAAGTCTATTAAGTCCTTTTCACTTAAAAATCCATTCAAAAAAATTAGATTTGAATCTGCTGAAGAAACACTATCTACTCTGCTTGTAAAACCAAAACTATATAGCCTGCCAAAAATTACCTTTCCCAATACCATCAACGACTCTTTAAACGAAATTCTTAAAAGTTTTTTTTCATCTAGAGCTTTAAATTACAAAAGAGAAATTGGAAGTCCAATTACAAGTGTCAATTCATGTTCAAGATTATCCCCTTACTTGTCATGGGGCTTGATTTCAATAAGAGAAGTTTATCAAGAATTGAAAAAAGCAAAAAATTACTGGAAAAAACAATCAACTCCTTATTCGAAATCAATGATTTTAAACCTAACCAGTTTTGAAAAGAGACTTCATTGGCGCTGTCATTTTATTCAGAAACTTGAAAGTGAACCTGAAATTGAATACAAGTGTTTTCATCCTTATATGGAAAATATAAGAGATTCAAAATACAAATTTGAAGATACACAATATAAATTTAATGCATGGAAAAACTCCGAAACAGGAATCGATTTTATTGATGCATGTATGAATTGTCTCAACGAAACAGGGTGGTTAAATTTTCGAATGAGAGCTATGCTTATGTCATTTGCAAGTTATAATTTATGGCTTGATTGGAGGAAAACAGGAGAACATTTGGCAAAATTGTTTTTAGACTATGAACCAGGAATTCATTGGCCACAAGTTCAAATGCAAAGCGGTACCTCGGGTATCAATACTATAAGAATTTATAATCCTTTAAAACAACAAAAAGAACATGATCCAAAGCTGGTATTTACAAATAAGTGGGTAGAAAGCAGTATTTTATCTAAGAAAATTGTTTCAGTTCAGGAGAGTTCATCAAAGGCGAGAGAGGAAATTTGGAAAATAAAGAAAACAAAAGCATATGGAGATTTATCAAAAAAAATATTTTTGAAACATGGAAGCAGGCTAAAGAAAAAAAACAATCCCAATAACTTTAAAAATAATCATACAAATAAAGATAAAAAATCCTCTAATTTGAGTAAAAGATATAATCTAGATTTGTTTGACTGACAATATGCCTAATTTTAAGTATGAATACAAAGGCAACAAGTCCTTTTTACCCATTAAAACATGCTCAGTATGCGGAAAACCTATTAGCTGGAGAAAAAAATGGAAGAAAGATTGGGATTCTATTTCAAAATGTTCCAAACGCTGCAGATCAAACAAATAAACTATATTGTTTATTTCCATCTTTGCTAGCTCTTTTCCAAAACTGAGTGAATGAGGAACAATAATTTTGCTGTTCAGGCCATATATTTGGCCTTTTCTTAACAAACAGTTTGTTTGATTTATTTTTAAAAATGAAATCAAGGTGTAGATTTTCTTCAATAAATGATTGTTCAATGTGAACAGACTCTTTACACCAATAAACTTCATCACAAATAAGTTTCATGTTTTTTAGTACGAAATTCCATCTTTTCTCAGACCATGGCCATTTAGCATGAAACCTCTCAAAAAACACTCCTATAATTTTATTTTTATGAGGGTCTCCATTTTGAGTTCTTCTAACACACCAAGGGTGTATTATGATTGCATTTTTTAAGTCGGCAGAGGTGGCTAATTGTAAATTTTCATTTGGGCATTTAAAAAGTGCTGGTTCAATTCTGCTAGTTACAACTCCACCCTCTATTTTTTTTTTACTATTAGCGAAATGCAAAAGATTTTGATAAGAATCATCTAAAAAAGTACCCTTACAACTCCACTCAACTGGAGCATATTTTGAAACATTGTCAGCATTAAATATATAAGGTTTATTACTAAAACTTCCTGCTATCCATTGCCATGAGAGATGATTACTTGCTAAATCACCATCCAAAAGATGAGAATATAGCCAATCTGCTCCAAGACGCCAATCAATTTTTCTGAAATGAATGATATAAGAGGCGAGCCACATCCTTGCGTGGTTATGTATATATCCATATTCGTAAAGCGACTTTACAATATTATCGATTAACTTTAATCCGGTAGAAGCATTTCTAATGTCGAGTGGCAACTCATTTGAGTGATATTTTTCCATGTTGAAGTCGGGTTTAATAGAAGAAAAAATTTTGTTTTGCTTAATCATCCATACATGATAAAAAAACTCTCTCCAAGCAAGTTCTTTAAAGAATTTATTATCGAATTTAAGGTAAAAATTTTTATTCAGGAAATAATGTATTTCAGGAAGAGTCAGTATTCCATGTGTAATATAGGGTGACAAAAACGAGACGTTTCCTTTTATATAATTTCTAGAATTGGCGTATTTATATGGGTCAAAATGCTGTAACAATGCATCTACATCGCTCGTACTTTTGTTAAAATTAAACATATTTACAATTTTTTTTAATCATGAAAAATATCATCTTACTTTTTATTTTAATTGTTATTAATTCAGCATATGCTATATATGAATGGAATGTTATACCAATTATAAATGTTGATGCTTTTAAAAATCCGATCAAATGTGGTTATTTATATAAACTATTAGATGAAGAAATTATTCTTAAATTCGAAAAGTATGTAGTCAATGATCATGTAATAACAGCTTTCTCAGTTGCAAATCCCAAATTAAAAATTAATGATAAGGTAAGTGTAAAAACCGAAACAATTGATACTAATAAAAAATTTAAAAATAAAAGTTTCACAGTAAATGAATATAAAGCTACTGCAAACTTAGAGGAAGAGGATGCTGGAGGTAAACTTTTTTATGAGTTAGCAATCTTTGGAGGTGTATTAAAGATAAACGATTCTATTTATAAACTTCCAGCCAAATTACCGAGAGAAATTTCAGCTTTATACTTGAATTGTGCAGGAGACTTAATTAGACCTGACAATGAAATTCCCCGATAAAATTACATGTTAAAAAAACCAAAAAGAAGAAATATTTTAAAATTAATTTTTTCATTGTTTTTTATAAATAGAGTACAAAATACTTTGGCAAATTCTAAGTTTCTTTTTAAAACAGGTTTTATTTCCGATCCTATCTTCTCTAACCCTATTTTTAAAAAAAACCATCCGGAAACCCCCAAGAGATTTGAATTGATAGTCAAAAAAGTAAAGGAAAATAATTTTTTAAAAGATAATTTAATTTTTCTTCCGGCAAGGAAGGTCCTAAACGAAGAGTTGAGATTAATACATACGTCTGATCACATAAACAAAATACAAAAAAACCACGGAAAACTAATTGACAAGATTGCTCAAGCTGGAGTTGGCGCAGCTTTGAGCGCTTGTGACAATGTCATAAATGGCAATATTACAAGAGCTTTTGTAGCTTCAAGGCCTCCAGGGCATCATGCTATTAATTACGGTCGCGAGGAAGGGTTTTGTTTTTACAACAATATATCAATAGCAGCAAAATATCTCCAAAAAAAAGGGTTTAAAAAAATCCTAATTGTGGACTGGGATTATCACCATGGAGACGGAACAGAATATTTTTTTTATAATGACCCAAATGTTCTATTTTTTTCCACTCACGATTGGAGTGCATATCCTGGAACCGGTGACCCAGGGAGAAAAGGAAATGGTGAAGGCGAAGGACTAAATATTAATGTTCATTTACCTTGTGGGAGCGAGAACGCTGATATTAAAAAGGCTTTTTTAAATTACCTTAAGCCCAAAGCGTTAGAATTTAAACCCGATTTCGTTCTTATATCAGCAGGATTTGATTCTAGAGATGAAGATTTATTGGGTTGTTTTAAGATTGATGACGAAGGATTCAGAAGTCTAACTAAAATCATCTCTGATATTGCAAACGAAAGTGCTTCAGGAAGGATTATATCTATCTTAGAGGGTGGTTATAACCCAATTGGTGTTGCAAATAGTACTATCGCACATATTGAGGAATTAATTTTAAAAGACACTATTTAAACTACTTGCTAAGCCCACACACAAACAAAAAGTTACAATCACTGTAAGTCTAATCCTCATATACAAATACCATTCTGGAATTTTACAAATTACCCTTGTCCTTAACTCCACTAAGTAGGCGAGTATAAATCCGAAAATAAGTATACCCAGTCCTATAGAGGAACTACTCAGTAGTGCCAAAAAAGCTATTAAAGATGGAAAAACACTCCACAAAAAAATATATTTCTTATAAATAATTTTATGAGAGGATTCTTTAGTTACAAAACCCCATGAGACAGCTCCAATAAAACTCAATATTACAGAACCATAATTTAAGAGTAATAATAGTGGATCAATTATAAAATTAAAATTTAGAATTACTGATAAAGCAGCAAAAATAAATGGAGTCAAACCAGCATAACCCAAAATTATTGGTAATTTTGGATAATTTGAATTCTTTAAATTTCCCATTGCAAACAATTTAAATCATCACTCCTCAAGATCTTGGTCGCTCTGATCAGCAACCCATTCTGCAAATGGTCTATAACAATTATGAGTTGGGATGCTTAATATTTCAGGTAGTTCATATGGATGGTTCTCAAGAATAATGGCCTCAATTGTATCGTAATTATCTGAAATAGATTTGATAGTTAGTCTTATTTCGGATTCCTCAGACAATTTACCCTCCCACTCAAATACACTTTTAATTTGTTCCATGTGAACACACGCGCACAATTTTTCATTTATAAGTAATTTGGACAAGCTTTTAGCATCTCTAATCGAGTCTAAAGTTGTGAAGATTAAAATTATTTCAGGTTCATTCATAAACTAATTTTTTCGTTTAATTATGATATGCCATCGGAAATTATTAGATAACCCTCAGCATTATCAGTTCTACCAGCAACTATCGATTGATAACTTTTAGAATAATACCAATCTTTAGCTGCTTGCATACTTGGAAATTCTATAATTACATTTCTTTTGCCTGAGGGCACTCCATCAAGAATATAAGTTTCACCCCCCCGAGAAAGAAATTTTCCACCAAATTGTTTAATTGTTTGGGGAACCTGATCTGCATACTTTTTATACGCTTCAATATTGTTAATTGAATTTTGACCAATTACATAAGATTTTGGCATTTAATTTTTCTCCTGTGAAAACTTGCGTAGAAATTATATCCTTCATGAGTTTTTGTTCTATGTAACCAAAAAAAGGTTATTTTCCTTGTTATACATTATTAATGTACAGTTTTAACAAATCTGGAGAAAAATGTGTACCAACCAAACGATACAGACATAAAGCTATTAAATGAAAGAGCCGATCAATTCCAAGGGCAATTAGATCGTTTTAATGCGGGGAAAACCTCTGCGGAGGAATTTAAACCCCTGCGTCTTCAAAATGGCTTGTATATTCAAAGGCATGCGCCCATGCTAAGAATAGCCATAGCTTATGGAATGTTAAATAGTAATCAGCTCAGAGAGCTGGGCTCAATTAGTAAAAAATATGACAGAGGTTATGGACATTTAACTACTCGCCAAAATATGCAACTTAATTGGATTGAGGTTAAAGATGTTCCCAAGGCCCTCAAACAGCTCGCAAAAGTTGGACTTCATGGTATTCAATCAAGCGGAAATTGTTTGAGAAATATTACTAGTGATGCTTTTGCAGGTATTTCTCCTGATGAAATACTTGATCCGAGACCATTTGCAGAACTTTTAAGACAATGGAGCACCTTTCATCCAGAATTAAGTTTTCTACCGCGAAAGTTTAAAGTTGCATTTACTGGGTCTCCAGAGGACAGAGCTTTAATTCAAGTTCATGATTTGGCATTTGAGGCTATTTCAAATGAACCAGAGGCATTGTTTAGAGTACGTGCAGGAGGAGGTTTGGGAAGAATTCCAATATTAGGACCAATTATAAGAGATGAACTTAATTGGAAAGACATCAGATCCTTCACCCACGCCTTGATGAGGGTTTATAATGACCTGGGTAGAAGAGATAATTTAACTAAAGCCAGAATTAAAATCCTCATAAGAACAGTTGGTCTGGATATATTCAAAGCAAAGGTTGAAAATGAGTTTAATAATTTAAAAAATAGTGCTGATAAACTATCTAGTGAAGATTTAGAAAAAATTAAAAGCAGATTTTCCGATTCAAAATATCTGCAGCAACACTCCAAGCATGATTTTGCCAACAAACATATATCACTTCAAAATAATTACAACAGTGACTACAAGAAATGGCTAAAAAATAATGTTTTTAACCACCGAATAAACCATTTGAGAGCTGTTTTAATTCCTGTAAAAAGTATGGAAAGAGCACCAGGAGATCTCTCATCAGAGGAAATGTTCAAATTAGCTGAAATTTCTGAAACCTATAGTTACGGAATGCTCAGAGTTACTCACACTCAGGATTTATTGCTGCCAATGGTGAAAGTTGAACTTTTATCGAGACTATATGAAAAACTTAAAAATGAATCACTTTTAAGTCCGACTGGTGGACTTTTGACTGATATGGTGTGTTGCCCCGGTGGTGATTTTTGTCAATTGGCTAACGCACGATCTATACCTCTTGCAGAAGAAATTTCTTGTCGTTTTAAAGAGTTAGATGATTTAGAAAATCTTGGCCCAATAGATCTCAGAATTTCAGGCTGTATGAATAGTTGCGGACACCACCATATAGGGCATATCGGTATTTTAGGAGTTGATAAAGGTGGAGCATCTTTTTACCAGCTTTTGCTAGGAGGACACTCTGGGCAAGGAGCACCTGCAGCACTTGGAAAAATTGTTGGTAAAGCCTTCGCAGAGGACGAAATTGCAGATGCTATCGAAGAAGTCTTAAGCGAATACATCGAAACTCGATCAGATGGAGAAAATTTCAGAGAGACACTAATTAGGTTGGGTCATAAACCTTTTATTGAAGCTGCAAACAGAGTAAGGAAATTGTCTAAAAAATAAGATAAAAAATCTATTATGAGTAACAAAATATCAAACAAAACACATGCAATAAATCTTTTGACTGGGAAAGGTTCTAACTTAAAAGTACCAGCAATGATTCTGGATCCATCTGAAATGTGGGAAAACTCTTATCAAATTATCATGAGCGAGGAAAATATAAGCCACATTGCAATTAATTTTTTAACCTTTACTGATGGAAGAGGATATTCCTTAGCAGCTCGGATTAAAGAAAAAAAGTTGATTAAATACGTTCATGCTATCGGAGAAATAAATGAAGAACTCTCTTACTTTTTGAAAAGATCGGGTTTTGACATAGCTCATTTTCCAATCAAAGGGCAGTTAAATCGAGTAGAAGGAATGACCAAACGGTTAAAAAAAATCTTAAATCCATTTTCAGATCACTATCAAGTTGGCAACGATGTTGGTATCTAAAAAAATAAAAAATGTAATTGAAATAAATAAATGTAAAAATATGAAAAAAGTTTTTTTTGTTGGTGCAGGGCCAGGAGATCCTGAATTAATAACTCGCGCAGGATGGAATGCTTTAACCAAAGCAGATATTATTTTATATGATGCTCTTTTAGATTTTGATGGCTTTTATAAGTCAGCTCCTCACTCAAAATGGATAAATGTGGGCAAACGCGCAAATAAAATTTCCATCAAGCAGAATTTTATAGGAAAAATTTTAATTAATTATTGTCGTAAAGGATTTTCAGTTGTTCGATTAAAAGGTGGTGATCCCTCCATTTTTGGAAGGATTTCCGAGGAAATTTCAGTTCTTAAGAAGATGAACATTCTCTATGAGGTAATTCCAGGGGTAACGGCTGCAAGCTCTGCAGCAGCTAATTTGGGTATTAGTCTTTCTAAACGAAATGAATCCAGAAGCATTGCATTCGTTACACCAGCTACAAGCAAAAGCTCTTCAAAAGATAATCATTGGTTAGATACTATTTTTCATTCAGACACCAGTATTATTTACATGGGAGGAGGAGATAGAAAAAAGATTGCAAAAACTCTTATCTCAAACGGAATGAATCCTTTATGTCCGATCGCAATAGTTGAAAATGCAGGGTACAAAAAAGGGTATAAAAAAGTAATGACTTTAAACCAACTTGCACTTGATCAATTTATTCCTCTAAATGGGCCGGTCTGTTTGATAATAGGAAAGATTTTGTTAGATTCAGATTTTTGTAAAGAAGACTTATCTATCAATTTTGATTATTTATTTTTTAATCAATTTGAAAAAATTTGTTATGGAAAATAATGTTGCTTTAATTTTACTTGCTCATGGATCAAAAAATATTTGTTGGAAGAAGCCGTTTGTTAAAATTCAAGACGAACTTCAAAAAGAGAATATATTCAAAAAAGTTAAATTAGCATTTTTTGAACTTGATATACCTCTTCTTGAGGATGTTGTTGAAGAGTTTGAAAATTGTGGTTTCAAAAAAATTAAAATTGAGCCTCTTCTTCTAGCAAATGGGTACCATATTCAAAAAGATTTACCAAAGCGTATAAAAGCGCTTGAATCACGTTTTAATAAAATAAAATTTATTACTGAAAAAGCTCTCATTGATAGATCGACTATTTGTGATGCTGTTACATCATCTATCATTGATAATCACCTTTCAAAAAAAATTTCGTGGTTTGATAACAAGGGAAAAGCAATTAGTTGTTCTGAAAAGATTAAGGTTTTAAATGACGGATTTGATGAAATACTATCTGATGTAAGAAACTTTCTTGATGATGCAGTTCTTCTGGGTTGTTCTCAAAACCTAACTAAACTCAAAATATTAAAGAATATAAAAAGCTTATCTAGCCAATATAAAGAATTAAAATTAAAAAAATAGCTTGAGAATAATTCATAAAAATTAATTAATTATGGACGCTGTTTAAATGCAAGGAACAAAAAAAAGAAATTTAAATTTACTAAATAAAAAACACTTAGAAAATTTGGAAAATGAGTCGATTTTTATTTTAAGAGAGGTAGTTGCAACGGCAAATCTTCCAGTATTGCTTTTTTCTGGTGGAAAAGATTCAGTCGTACTTTTAAGATTAGCTGAAAAAGCCTTTCGTCCCATGAAATTACCATTCCCTTTACTTCATATTGATACTGGTCACAATTTTGAGGAAGTCATCAACTTTAGAGATGAAATAGTTTTAGCTCTAAATGAAAAATTGATTGTAAGAAAAGTAGAAGATTCAATTAAAAAAGGTTCAGTGCATATAAAAAATCCAAAGGATTCGAGAAACGCAGCTCAATCTGTAACTCTTCTAGAGTCAATTGACGAATTTAAATTCGATGCTTTAGTTGGCGGTGCTAGAAGAGATGAAGAAAAAGCTCGAGCAAAAGAGAGAATTTTTTCATTCAGAGATGATTTTGGTCAGTGGAATCCCAAATCTCAGCGACCAGAGTTATGGGATCTTTACAACACTCATGTCTCTAATGGTGAGCATATGAGAGTGTTTCCTATATCCAACTGGACTGAACTGGATATATGGCAATACATTACTAAGGAGAATTTAGAGTTGCCAAGTATTTATTTTTCCCACAAAAGAAAAGTGTTAGAACGTAATGGACTACTAGTTCCATTGACAAAATATACCCCTGCTTTGACAAACGAAAAGATTTTAGAAATTGATGTTCGATTCCGCACTGTTGGCGATATTACTTGTACTTGTCCAGTTGCTAGTCAAGCATCAAATCCAGAAGAAATATTACTAGAAACTGCAATCACTCAAGTTAGTGAAAGGGGGTCCACAAGACTAGATGATCAGACCAATGAAGCTTCGATGGAAAGAAGGAAAAAAGAGGGTTATTTTTGATGAATAAGAGTTCAAATGGTTTAGTAAGGTTTATAACTGCGGGAAGTGTTGATGACGGGAAAAGTACCTTAATAGGAAGGTTACTATTCGATTCAAAATCTATCTTAGCAGATCAACTTTCGCTTTTATCCTCTGCAAAGAATAGTCGTTTAAATGATGAGGGTATTGATTTCTCTTTTCTTACTGATGGGCTGGAATCAGAAAGAGAACAAGGTATAACTATTGATGTAGCTTATCGTTATTTTACGACCAAAAATAAGAAGTTTATTATTGCTGATTGCCCTGGTCATGAACAATATACTAGAAATATGGTTACAGGGGCTTCTACTGCTGATTCTGTAATTTTTTTAATTGATGCCTCTCAAGTAATCAGTGGTAATTTATTAACCCAAACAAAAAGACATACGGCTATTTCATGCTTATTAAATATTCCAAATTTTATACTTGCTGTGAATAAAATGGATTTAGTTGACTATGATGAAAAAATCTTTCTCCAAATTGTTTCTTCATTTACAAAACTTCTTAATATCCTTGATGATAAAAAGAGATTTACTGCCATACCAATTTCAGCTCTTCATGGTGACAACATAGTAAAACTCTCCAAAAAAATGTCCTGGTATAAACATGACACTTTAATAACATGCCTTGAAAATATCAATTATGAAATAAAGTTAAGCACAAATTTAAGATTGCCCATTCAACTTGTGATGCGTTGGGATGGTAATAAAATAAAAGATCAACGTGCATATTCAGGAAAATTAGAATCCGGTGAAATTTCTTTAAACGACAATATAAAAGTCTGGCCTTCAAATCAAAGTGCAAAGATTACAAAATTAACTTATCTTGGACAGGATGTAACAAGAGCATTTTCTAATCAATGTGTCACATTATGGTTGGATAAAGATATTGACTTGGCTAGGGGTGATATTTTAGTTACGCCAGAGAAATTTCCAAGCTTGGAAAAAGATTTCAAAGCCAATATTGCATGGTTAGATTCCAAAAATCTAAATTCCTCAAGAAAATATATTCTTCGGCAGACAACCAGAGAAACTCAAGTGAAAGTTGAAGTCATTAACAAACTTAATTTGTCCTCCCTTGTGAGAGAAAATGCAGATTCTTTAACCATGAATGAGATTGGCTTAACTTTCATTAAATCAGCCAAGCCAGTTATGATTGATAAGTACAAAGAATTTCCTAAAACCGGATCGTTCATTTTGATTGACAGTTCCACTCATCAAACCTGTGCAGCAGGAATGATTAGTTAAAAAAAATTGAATTTCATTAATGAAGATTAGAGACCCAAACTTAAATCCTGAATCTTTAAAAAAAGAAAGGGGAGATATTGCTTTACCTCCTCTTGAAACAATAACTGTCAATAGCAGTAAAAATCCTTTTTTATTCTGGTTTGTCTGGACTGCTGTCTTAACAATTATTGCTCTACTTGGGTATATTGTAGGAAGATTTATTGGTGAAAATGGAAATGAATCTGTTAATGCTCTTTACCTAATTCTATCAACTGAGACCTTTTGGAAAGGAGTAATAATCGGTTTTTTGGCTCAAATTATAGATGGTGCTCTAGGAATGGCATATGGAATTTCGGCAACCACTTTCTTACTCAGTATGGGAACTCAACCAGCTATAGCCAGTGCAAGTGTTCACATTGCAGCAGTTTTTACAACTGGTTTGTCTGGTATTGCTCACGTCAAGTTTGGAAATGTAAGTAAGTCTCTTTTCATTAGGCTGTTGCTTCCTGGCATTATTGGAGCATTTTGTGGAGTTATTTTTGTCACAAAATTAGATGGATCCATAATTAAACCGCTTGTTTCATTTTATCTTTTGATTATGGGAATACTAATAATTAAAAAATCTATGCAAACAAAAAAACAAAAAAAAATAAATGATTCAAAAATCTCAAAACTAGCTCTAGCTGGAGGTTTTATGGATTCTGCTGGTGGTGGTGGATGGGGTCCGATAGTAACATCTACTCTAGTTGGTGCAGGTCAAGATCCAAGATCTACGATCGGATCTGTGAATTTTGCTGAATTCTTCTTAACACTGGCAACAGCAGGCTTCTTTTCAATATTTATTACCACTGCACCATGGCCAATAATTTCTGGATTAGTAGTCGGAGGACTATTTGCTGCACCATTCGCAGCTTTTTTATGTAAGTACCTCCCAATAAAACTGTTGATGGTTGTTGTTGGTTGTGTTGTTTCAATTCTAAGCATAATAAATATTTTTCAGTTTATTTACTGACTTATTAGTTTAAACTGAAAGGTGATAATTAATTTTTTAAAATTTTTTCTCTATAAAATTTAAATTCTGGGGTAAATCATGAATGAAATTATTCCTTTGCAAGGTTTTGAAAAGGCTCAAAGTGTTCTAAAAAATAATTTAGATATTCCAACTTCACCTCAATTTTCCTCCTTGAAAGATGAGAGAAATCATCGTAAAGAAAGATTGGTTGCTGCTCTTAGAATTTTTTCTAAATGCGGATTTGATGAAGGCGTTGCTGGGCACATAACAGTTCGAGATCCAGAGCATACAGATAGTTTTTGGGTTAATCCATTTGGTATTCATTTCAGCTTAATTAAACTTTCTGATTTAATTAGAGTCAGTCACGAAGGTGAAATTATAGAGGGAAATCATCCTGTTAATGCGGCTGCATTTGCTATACATTCGAGAATTCACATGGCCCATCCTGGTATTCATGCAGCTGCACATGCCCATTCTACATATGGAAAAACTTGGTCAATTTTTGGAAAATGTCTCGACCCTCTAACTCAAGATGCATGTGCTTTTTATAAACACCATGAAGTTTACGAGGAATATAATGGTTTAATACTTGACTCAACTGAGGGTGATAACATAGCAAAACTATTAAATAACAAGAAGGCATTAATTTTAAAAAACCATGGCCTATTGACTGTAGGGGAGACAGTTGATTCTGCTGCTTGGTGGTTCATTACGATGGAAAGATCTTGTCAGGTGCAACTTCTCGCAGAGGCAGCTTTAAAGGGTGATTCTAGGCTGTCAAAAATTGATCAAGTAGCAGCTCTAAATGCATTTAATATTGTTGGCACCGAGGAAGCTGGCTGGTTCGGATTTCAACCTTTATATAACAGGTTAAAAAAAGAGTTTCCTAATTTAGAGATTTAATAATTAAACAAATGAGCAGTGATGTTAGAGAGTCTGACTTTAAATCTTGTTTCGCAAATGGCCATTTACAAACTATTTGGAATGCAGTAGCTGGCAAATATATTCTTAAAAAATCTGCCAATTTTTCTTTCACAAGAGAGAGACTTGAAACTCCCGATTATGATTTCCTGGATATTGATTGGGTAATCAATAAAAAAAATCAAATTAACAAACCTCTTCTTGTTCTCTTTCATGGTCTTGAGGGATCATCAGAAAGCCAATATTCTATAGCCTTTGCCCGAGTTGCCATAGAAAACAACTGGTCATTTGTTGTTGTTAATTTTAGAGGTTGTTCAGGAGAAGTCAATTTGGCTCCTAGAGCATATCATGCAGGTGATTCAGATGAAATAAATTGGGTTTTAGAAAAAATAAACTCCCTTGCAGTAAATAAAATCATATTTTGTGTTGGAATTTCCTTAGGTGGTAATGCATTACTGAAATGGATTTCAAAACATGATAGATCTTTATATTCGAGTATCAGTAAAGTAAAAGGAATTGTCACAATATCAGCCCCAATTGATTTAATTGCTTCTGGAAAGAAATTAGATAGTGGAATTAATAGATTAATTTATTCAAAATTTTTTTTGAAAACCATGATATGTAAAGCGAAAAAAAAATGGGAACAATACCCTGGATTATTTAATTTAGATGCTGTTGTTCATGCTAACACTATTGAAGAATTTGACAATTTATTCACAGCCCCCTTACATAAATTCGTAGATGTAAGAGATTATTGGAAAAAATCATCATCAATAAATGACATAAAATTTATCACTACTCCTACTCTGATAATAAATGCACAAAATGATCCTTTGATACCGAATTTTAGCCTTGACTATCTAAATATTTCAAACAGTCGGGTTGAGTTTTGTAATCCAACTTATGGTGGGCATGTTGGATTTTCTTCAAAAGGAAAACTTAAAAACTTTGAAGACCAATTTCTTGAAATGCCGCGTTTAGTTATTAATTGGTTTATAGAAAAATTTAAAATATTATAATAATGTATAATAGATTTTGCTTATTTATATTTGAGAAGAAATGAAACCAATAATCATTTTGATAATACTTGCACCCGCCGCAATTACATTATTAAAACTCTTAGCAGTTCCGCCAATAATGTGAATTAAGTATTACGGATTTAACATTTGATTTATAAAGACGGAGAAGTCAAGTATTTCCTCAAGACATATTGAATGATCGATTTTATATTCATTCCAGTTTGGTTCGTAACCTAAATCTTTCAATAATCTTTCCGAAGCCCTACCCCATTCTGGTTTTACTATCTCATCAAGTAGCCCGTGACCAAAAAAAATGGGAGTTTTTAAGTTTGGTTTAAAGGTGTATTTTTCAAATTCTTCAGATAATGGCAAATATCCTGATAAAGCTATAATTCCTGCTAATTTTTGTGGAAATTTTAACCCAGTATATAAGGCCATTGCACAACCTTGTGAAAAGCCAGCCAAAATAATTCTGTTATAAGGAACTCCTTTTTCATACTCATTGTAAATAAGTTCCGCAATTAGCTTCTCTGAGTTTTTAATACCAATAATATCTTGTCTATCGGTTAGTTTAATTTCACAAATGTCATACCAAGCCGGCATTATTTGATAAGAATTAACTGTTACCGGTATTTCAGGTGCATTTGGGAAAATATATCTTACATTGATTTTTTCAGATATTTTCATAGCTTTTGAAATATTCTTAAAATCACTTCCACTAGAACCTAAACCATGCAACCAGATAATCGTGCCATTTACTTTGTTGGAGTTTCCTTCTTCAATAAAACTGAGCATATTTTAATCTCTCCATTAAAACAACTACTTAGCTATTGCTTGTGAAAAACATATACCACCAGTAATTTCAATAGTGGTAGCGTTGATAGCCTCATTTTGAGCACAGTGCATTATCAATGACGAAATTTCTAGCGGATTAACTAATCTACCTAAATGAACGTCTTTTATAAGAGAATCAAGAGCTTCTTGGTTCATTTTTTCAAGTAAAGGTGTTGAGGTGTATCCTGGTGCTATACCAACAACTCTTATGTTTTTTATGCCCCTCATCATGAACTCTCCAATTAAAATTTTAGGGAACAGAGCTGTAGCGACTTTGGATGACGAATAATTGAGTTGACCAACTTGTCCTACTTTATTTATTGAGGAAATTGGTACTATCAAGCCTGGCCAACCACCATTGTAAATTGCTTCAGCTGAATCCCTAATGGTTAAAAAAGATCCAGTTAAATTGACGTCGATGACGGATTGCCAATTGGTGATATCTAATTTTTTTTTAATTTTTTTAGTGTTTTTATCTGGATTTAATAACAGACCGTCTTTAATTATACCTGCACAAGGGATCACTATATTCAACTTACCAAAATGATCGATTGTTGTAGAGACAAAGTTTTCAGTTTCACTTTCTTTTGTAACGTTAGCTTGAATCGCAATGGCTTCTCCTCCATTTTCAATAATATTATTTGCCACAAGAGAAACTGCATCATGATCCATGTCCACAAGGGCCACTTTACAACCTTTACCCGCTAAGTCTGTTGAAACAACCTCTCCAATTCCACTTCCGGCACCAGTGATTAGGGCAACACTATCATTAATTTCCATATATCCCTCAAAATTATTGATCAGAATACTTACTATACCTAAATTAATTGTGCATCGCACAAAAAATGAAAAATTTAATAAAATAATAGTAATTAACTCAGGTTAGAATCAAAAAAACATGTCAATTAGAATACAATTGTGGTTAGTAATAATGATTGTTAAAAAACTAATTCAAAAATAAAATGAAAAAAATCGTCGGATTCCCAAAATGGTTAGTGGATTTGTTTATGCACTGGCCTATATTTTCACTTGCTTTGTGGCTGTCTGACTCATTCTTCGATAGTATTAATTTCCAAAATTTTGAGTCTATTTTTTACAGCTCATTAATTTTAACTCTACTTAATTTGTTCATAAAACCATTAGTATTACTTCTAACCCTTCCCCTCACAATATTATCTCTAGGTTTAATCATCCCTTTTTTAAATGGTTTTTTCATCACGATTGTAGCTAGTTTTGTTGATGGTTTTTATGTCGAATCATATATAGCCAGCGTTTTAGTTGCAATTTTTATTTCATTACTGTCAATTCTGACTCAAATCGCTATAGGCACAACAGGAGCATCTATTTTTTTTCAAAGTAGAAAAAAAATCTTTAAAGATAAAAATAACGATAGTGATTTTTCCTACAAAAAGACAACAACAATAGATGTAGAAGTTAAAGAAAAAGACAAATAAATAATTTATTTATCAAATAAAATCTTCTACTCTCATAATAAAAAAAGTTATTTTCCTAAATTTAAATTTCGGGTTGTTTTGATTTAGAGGGTACAACTCACTTCCAAGAATCTTTTACCTTAGATAATAATTTTTAAAAGATTTAATTTTATTATTACCTGTATATTCTTATGAAATGCTAATAGCACTGAGCAGTAATTTAGCCTCATCCTTTAGTTTGTAATTTGCTAAAGGGGTATTTAAAACAGCGCTTTTTAAAATATCTAGTTTTTTCTTTGTTGCTAAATATATTTGCATTTTCTTCGATAAATCGATGTAACTTCGAGTCGAAAAAAGTCCAGGATAGTTACTACCCAAAATTTCCTTATGACAAGGTATATCACTAGCTAAAATTGGGAGTTCTAAATCGACAGCTTCTTTAATCGCTAAACATCCTCCTTCAATAATAGATGAGCTTAAAAATAAATCACTTTTTCTCATTATATCGATAACACCCGAATTTATTTTTGGACCTAAAAAATTTACGTTTGTATTTCCATGAGCATATTTCTTTACGTTGATTGAGTATTCATTATCTAAATCCTGACCAATATGATTAAAAATTACAGATTTTTTAACAGACTCTGTAATATGTAAAAAAGCATCTAAGAATCCTTTCAAACCAGTTAATGTGTCTTTTTCTTTTCTAATGTTCCCAACCATTAAAATGGAAATCTTATCGGCTGAGTTAGGTAAAGATTTTCTACCCCCAATAAAACTACTTTGTTGAACAACAAAAACTTTCTTCTCGATTTTTGGAACTATTTCTAATAATTTTTTTTTTGCATGGGGTTGTAAAGTAATAACTGAACTTGCCCCTGTAATTGATTCAATACAATTTTTGTATGAATTTGTATCTTTGATTAAAATATCGCCATATATATCAGTTCCAGTCAAAACAAGAATGTAAGGTATCATTTTTTTTTTACACTTTTGCGCTGTTGAATGATTTTTGGTTGCATGTAGAAGTATTGCTTTTCCACATTCATTTATTTTATTATCAAACTCCTCAGTACAGATAATGTTTGACTTGATTCCGTGTTGCTGCAAAATTTTTTTGTATCTGACACTCGTTTGAAAATTTCCAGTAATAATTTTTTTTCTAGGTACGGAAGGAATTACTATATGGATCATCAAATCTAATCAACAAAAACCGAGGGTTCAATTTTTGTTTTTTTTAAAACTTCACCTATTTCGACTGCTTGATATCCTTGCTTATCAAATTCCTTGAGGATGTTTTCTAAGTAGTTCGATTTAACAGATATTAATAATCCTCCACTTGTTTGAGGATCAAATAAAAGTTTTCTCTCTTTAACACTAAACCTCGAATTAAATGTAACTTTATCTTTAAAGGACATTAGGTTCTTTTGCGAAGCACCCGTGATATATCCTTGAGAAATTAAATCTTTAATATCAGGGAAAAATGGTACCTTATTAAAAAAAATTCTTATGTCTCTCTTTGACCCCTTGGCAATTTCCCAGGCATGACCGGCCAAACCAAAGCCAGTTACATCCGTAATTGCAGACACACAGTTTAATAACGACATATCATATCCAATAGAGTTTAATTGAGTACCGTACTTGAGCATCAATGAGTACTGTTCATCTGAAAGTGCTTTGGATCTGAGTGCAGATGAGTAAATTCCCATACCGATTGGTTTACCTAAGACTAATTTGTCTCCTATTTTTGCACTGGAATTTTTTTTTATTTTCTTAGGATCGGCTAAACCCAAAACTACAAGACCATATAATGGTTCAGACGAATCAATAGTATGTCCTCCAGCTATAGGAATACCAGCCTCAAGACAAATTTGTTTTCCACCGTCTAATATTCTGGAAATAGTTCTCGTTGAAATTACTGAAGTCGGCATACCGACAATAGCCAAAGCAAAAATTGGTTTGCCTCCCATAGCATAAACGTCCGAAATAGCATTTGTAGCTGCTATTGCTCCAAAATGTTCTGGATCATCAACTATTGGCATAAAAAAATCAGTGGTAGCAATTAAAGCTTGTTTTTTGTTAAGAAGATACACTGCTGCATCATCTGAAGTCTCGATGCCAACAATCAATTCTTTCGGCATTGGCATATTAATTGTGCTCTTGAGTATCTCACTCAAAATACCAGGGGCAATCTTGCAACCACAACCGCCACCACGAGAAAGTTCAGTTAATCTTATGTTTTTCATTAAGACGTCTTTATTTAAGATATTTCATAAACTATTACATAAAATCAACAACCTATGTATATTATAAATAGTGGACTTTAGAAAAACAACCTCTACAGAGTTGGTAAAAGAATTTATTAGAGTAAGAATGCTGACAATTGAAGTGCTTGATCAGTTCAAAAAAGCTCTAGGACCCTCACTGAGGGTAACAGATTCTCCAATTATCAATAATCCTCGGTGGGAGTTTAGTCATGTGGCTTGGTTCTCTGAGAGATGGATTTTAAGAAATAAAGAAATTAACTATGGCTTAGGAGCAAACTTAAAACAAGAATTGCTTCCGGATGAAGATATAAAACCTTACCTTACTGATGCAGATAGATTATTTGACTCTGCAACAATATTACATCACGAAAGATGGAAAACCCATATGCCAGACTACCATATGGTTAAAAATTATTTAAAATCTACTCTTGAAAAAATTATTTCTAAAATTGAAAAAGAAAATCCTAAAACTAAAGAGGAATGTTATTTCTACAGATTATCACTAGCACACGAGTATATGCATTTGGAAGCTTTTATAATGACAGCTCAAACTCTAAATTTTACATTGTTTGATTGTTACCGAAAACTAACAGAAATTAATTTTATTAAAGAAAAAAAATTACTAGAAATAAATTCTACAGTATTTGCAAAAGAATTCTCTTCCCATTTTTTTTTTGATAATGAGACATTACAGTTGGAAACTGTCACTAAGCCATTTGAAATAGACTCTTCTCCAATTAGCTTAGGTAAACTAATGAAATTTGCAGAATTTGGAGGCTATGAAAATAAATCTCTATGGTCTGTATGTGGTTGGAATTGGTTGTTAAACAACAAAAATAAAACTTTTATTAGTCGATGTTCTAAAACGAAAGATGGTATGGTTTTTTTAAAAAAATGGTTTGGAAAAAAACATTTAGTTAACAATCATTTCCCTGCTATTCATGTCAGTTACTATGAGGCCGAAGCATTCTGTTTTTGGGCTAACAGAAGATTGCCAACAGAGTCTGAATGGATGGCTGCAAGTAAAAACTCAGGCTTTTATTGGGGAAATGTTTGGGAATGGACGAACAATATTTTTAAATCTTATGAAAACTTTAGGCCACACCCCTATGAGGAATATTCAAAGCCCTGGTTTAACAACCATCAAGTGGTGAAAGGATCAAGTTTTGCAACTCAAGAACAATTTAAAAACTTATCGTTTAGAAATTTTTATCAAAGACATAGGAATGATGTTTTTATTGGTTTCAGAACTGTTAAAGATCTTACGTAGCAGTAAACATTGCATATCTCTCAGTGGAGTGAACAAAACTATTCAAGTTATTAAAACCTGCTTGACTTAGTATTTCTGAAAATGAATCAACGGTAAATTTATATGAGTTTTCAGTATGAATTGTTTGATGTTTCTTGAAGGAAATTTTTCCATGAGATGAATCAACAATTTGATCTTTTAATGATACTAAATACATTTCTATACGAGATTTCTCATCATTATATATAGCCTCATGCCCCCATAGTTCTACGTCAAAATTGGTACCAACATCTCTATTTAAGTGAAGTAACGCATTTCTATTAAAAGCTGCAGTTACACCTAAGCTGTCATTGTAGGCAGCTAATAAAACATCTGGTGATTTAATCAAATCGACACCAACAAGTATTCCGTCGGCTCTCAACGTTTTTAAAAAATTCATTGACTCATCAGGTTTAAAATTTCCTATTGTCGATCCAGGATAAAAATAAACGAGAGGTTCTTTATGACTACTTTTTCCTTGTAGTTTTCTAATTAAATCTACTTGAAAACCATTCGAGAAATCAACAGACAAACTATTTACAGTAAGGTCTGGAAATTTATTTTCTAATGAATTAACGGACTGAATAAAAAAGTCCGAAGGCAAATCAACCGCTACATATCTTGCGGGTTGTAAACTAGGAATAACATGAGCCGCTTTTCTACAACTTCCAGCTCCTAAATCAATCAGACATGATTTATCTGGTAAAACTTCAGCGATTTCATTTATATTTTCTTCGAAAATATCAAATTCATCTCTTGTTGCATTATATTTTGGCAATTCAGTTATAGCCTCAAATAAAATTCCACCAAGATTATCATATAGGTATCTAGTTGGCAATGACGCTTGTTCTGCTCTTATTCCATTTAAAATCTTCTTAATTTCAACTTCAGTCATCCCTGCGTCATCCCCTTTCGAATACATCCACTAAAAAAGTCAACAATTAGTACCAGCAAGATCATGGCGATGATAACCGTGCATGATCTATCCATCAAAAACAAACTTAAATTAAAGTTTAACATTTGTCCCAAACCTCCAGCACCTACAACGCCTAAAACAGTGGCAACTCTAATATTATTCTCCCACCTATATAAAATATAACTCATAAATTGAGGTAATAATTGAGGTAATGTTGAGTAAAAGAATATTTGTAATCTATTAACCCCATTTGCAGATAATATCATTGATGGTTCCTTATCAACATTTTCTATTGATTCAGCCATTAACCGACCCAAAATACCAGTTGTGTGAAAAAGAAGCGCAAGAGTTCCCGTAAAAGGGCCTAAACCTGCACTAATTATTAATAGGGCAGCCCAAACTAATTCAGGTATCGATCTAAGAATATTTAATACAATTCGGCAAAAATTTCTCAGGAATTTAGTTGGTCCTTTTTGAAAATTACTGGCTGGTAATGCAATTAATAATCCTAAAAATCCAGCAAAAAAAGTACTGACAATTGACATTGCAAAAGTTTCCCAAGAAGCAACAAAAACCCTAAAAACAAATTCTTTTTCTAAATTTGGAGGAAAAAATTCGCGTATGAAATCTAAAATTATTACAACTGATTTACTATCAAAAAAAGCAGATATATTAAAATCAATTTTCCAAAAACTAAATGAAACTATAAATAGTAAAATAGTAAATATAAGTAATCTTTTTAAATTATTTTTTTTCTCAACCATTTACTTATCCAATCAGAGAGAAATACTAATAAAATAAAAGTAATCAATATTGTACAAACTTCACTTCCTTTAAACATCTTCATTGAGTTTTCTAATTGCTGACCAAGTCCACCCGCCCCAACAAAACCAAGAACTACAGTCGATCTTATTGCGCATTCCCATCTGTAAATTGTGTATGAAACTAGCTCTAGAAAGTTTTGTGGTACTAAAGCAAAAATTAATACTTGCAAACCACTTAACCCATTAAATGATAAATTTTTTTGATAGCTATCGTCACTACTTTCTAAAATCTCTGCATAAACTTTTCCTAACATACCTCCATAAGTCAAAGCTATAGCAATAACACCCGCTGTAGCACCTAAACCTAAAACCCTAACTAAAATTAAAGCCCAGACTAACTCTGGAACACTTCTCAGAATTACAAGCATTGATCTGAAGATATATCTTAGAGTTCCACCAATAAAATCTGGGCTATCGTCTACATAAGAAGTAGATAATCTATTACATATGAATATTGCTCCTGGAACTGCAACTATAAATGACAAGGTCAATCCTGCTGTTGCAATAGCTATTGTTTGAATAGTCGCATCTGCTATCAAAAGTAAAAATTCAAAAGAAACTTCAGGAGGAAAAAAAGATGAAAAGAATAAAAGTGTAAGCTCAATACTTTTTTTGTCAAATAATAACCAAGGGTAGAATTCAACTGAATTGAGTAAGATAAATAAAATGAATAAAATAAATAAAAACCAAATTATCCAAGAATGAGAACTAAAATCGTATTTTTTTTTTCTCAATTCATCTATCTTAAATTTATCGAACTTATACACTATAAAGGTCTTTTACCAAATCATCATTGATTTTAGATGGAGCACAATCAAAGTATATTTTTCCTTTTTTGATTCCAATAACTCTCGGAAAATGTGTGAAAGCAAAGTTAGTTTGATGAAGACTGGCAATAAATGTAAGGTCTCTTTGTAAAGCAATTTGTTTTAAATTTATTAGTGAATCCTCGGCTCTCATTGGATCAAGTGATGCTAAAGGTTCATCAAAAGCCCACAATTTGCTTTTAGATAAAATCGCTCTAGCAAGGGAAACACGCTGTTGCTCTCCGCCAGACAATCTATCAACTCTTTCATACAATTTGTCCCCTAATCCAAAACACTCAAGTGCGAATTTTACTTTATCAAGATCTTGTGGATACACAAGTGAAAAAAGGCTCATGAAAGAACTCATTCCAGCCAATTTTCCTGAGAATACGGCTGTCATGACTTTCTGCCTTGGTGGCAAATGAGGTACCTGAGAAGAAATAAAAATTTTAGAGCGAAGTTTATGTCTTTTTTTTAAGGGGAGCGACCAAGGGTCAATGTTTTCAAATAACAACTTACCTGATGAGGGTCTTAAGGCAAAGACAATAGATTTTAAAAAGGTAGTCTTACCTGACCCTGATGGACCAATAACCGCAATATGCTCTCCTTTTTGAATGGAAATATTAATATTAGACAAAGCTTCTAGCCTTTTTTGCTGGACTTTTGAATAGTGTAAAAAAAAATTTTTAAAAGTTATAATCTTTGAAACTCGCATCTATTTTAAGAGTTCAGCACTTTTGGCAGCTTTCTCAAGACCAACATAATTTTCATCTTTTGTGGTTACATAACCCGATGCTTGTTGAAGAGAAAGAATTTCTTTTCCGAGCTCAGTATCGTTGGTAAGCTCAAGAAAACCTTTAATAATTTTATCTTTTATTTGCTCAGGAACGTCTTCGTGAATTGTCCAGTTATAGTTATAGTAACCGGGAGTGGTATAAAAAACTCTTACCCCTTCAGGAACCACGTTTTTTTCAACAAATTTTTCCCATGTTTTAAAATTTAGTGCTCCTGCCTGTACTTTTCCCGAACCAACTGAAATAATTGTTGCGTCGTGTGCACCACTAAAAGCGACTCGTTTAAAATCTCTCTCAGGATCAATTCCCTCCTTGAGTAAAAAACTTCTTGGCCATAGGTGACCGCTTGTAGAACTTACCGATCCAAAACTAACTTCTTTACCATTTAAATCAGATAGTAATTTTATGGACGGATCAGAAGAAATAAAAACTGATTTAAAACCTTGGTCTTCAATTCTTTGAATGATTGGAATGACTTTACCATTAGACCTAATTTTTGCTTGAACATATGTAAAACCTCCAAACCAAGCCATCTCAACTTTTTTATTGACTAAAGCTTCAACCGCAGATGCGTAGTCAGTAACGGGGTAATAAACAACTTTTTTACCAATTACTTGGGTTAAATATTGAATTAAAGGATCTGCCTTTCTAGCCAATTCAGTTGGATCTTCATCAGGAATAGCAGTTATCCTAAAAATATCATCTCTTTGATTTGCTTGATCACTGCAACCAAGAATACTTAAATTAAGAAAAATGATTAAGAAAAACTTGGAACATCTTTTAAAAAACATTATTGATTCCTCTTTGTTATTAAAAATTTAATTTTTAGCCTCTCTAATTGCATTTAAAACTTCAGTCTTGGTTAACCACTCAGAGAGTATTAGAGGCTCTTTCAATCCTGGACCCATAATTACATTGAGAGGTATCCCAATTCTGTTGTAGTCAAGTAAGGCTTTAGTAATTCTACTATCCGAATTTGTCCAGTCTGCTCTAATAGCAACTACATCAGATTTAGATAATTCTTTTACGATTAGTTTTGAATCTAAAACTCTAATTTTATTAATCTGACAAGTTATACACCAGGAGGCAGTGAAATCAAGAAAAACTACAAAACCACTATTTACATAATCCTCAGCAAGATTTTCTCTCCAGCTTAGCCATTCAATATCATTTGCTTTATTACTATTAATAAGTTTATCTTTTTTTTCAATTGATATTTGATTGTTATTAAATTTTGATTTAGTTGAGTGTGCCGAGATATAGAAAAATAAAATGCTCAAAGAAATTATTAGTAATAATATAGGTGTCAAAAATATTTTAGTTTTGTACTTTGCTGAAGAAGATTGAAAAAATTTACCCCATATCCAAAGAGACATACAGATAAACAAAATTGCAAGCCAAGCAGGAAAAAGAGATCCACTTCCCTTGATTTCTATTAACACCCAAAATAACCATCCTGAGGTTGCCAACATTGGAAATGCAAGAAATTGTCTAAGTTTGATCATCCACTCACCAGGTTTTGGTAGCTTACGCAGTAAATTGGGTTGTGAAATCAAAAGAAGATAGGGTAACGAAATTCCGATTGAAAGCGAGAAAAAGATTACTATAACCTGATACAAATTGGCGGTCGCTGCAAATCCTATTGCTCCTCCCATAAATGGAGCTGTACATGGTGACGCAACTATTACAGTCAACACACCTGAAAAAAATGCCCCAGAGAAACCCTTTTTATTGTCGTAAATTCCCAATGAAGAAAGCTTTGTTCCAAATTCAAACACACCAATTAGGTTCATTGCAATTACTGCAAATAGGGTTGCAAGACTCAGTACAACCCAAGCATTTTGTAACTGTAAACCCCATCCAACCGAGTGGCCAAATTCTCTGAGAACTATAAAAAAAACTGCAAAAGACATCACACTTAAAATTACACCTACAACAAATCCAAATCCATGGTTAATTAGTAAATTTCTATCCTCAATCCCTTCTGTAATCGAAAGAATTTTAAGACTGATAACTGGAAAAACACAAGGCATCAAATTTAGGATTAGTCCACCTAAAAAAGCAAAAAAAATAGCACTAAATGTTTGCATCAAAAAAAAGGATGAGTCAATACTTATACTTTTTTGATTTTTAAAATTAATCAAACTTCCCTTTTTTGGAAGATTTTCACTATCAACTAAATTAAGCTGCCAAATTTCCCCCCTTCCGTTGTCATCAACAAATACCCCGCGAATTTTTTTTTCGATATTTATTTCTTTGATCAACTCACTAGAGTTCTTTGCTAATTGAATTTCAAGTAACCAATTTTTACTTTCATAAGTATCCAAGTTATTTTCATCTTGGATGTTGTAAAAAACCTGCTCTTTGGATGGTTGGATTAAACCTTCTTTATATGGAAAAAAGAAACCGTCTGAGAGTTTAAATTCATTTATTTTATTTGGTGAGTTGGTATAGTTTTGAAATAAAACTAAATTTTTATTATCAACATCTAGAGCCGCTTTTATTCGGTTTGTATAATTTTTTTCGACTGGCAAATTTTCTCTTGCATTAGCGAACAAAATACTATTTTTTGAGAGCTTTTCTCCTCCGTTGTCATTTGCTATTGGGAGTTTCATCTCCAATCTTTTGGAACCCGGTATACAAATATCTTTGCAAACAAGCCATTTTACATCTGCAATGAGTCGTAAATACCTTCCCGCTTTTAAAGCATCAGGAGCAGTTAATTGTTGTATCAGTAAAATTTCGTCTTCAAACCCAAAGTTTGCAAGTGGCCCTACAATTATTCTTTTTGGACTTGGCCATTGTATAGCTCCGATTTTCCACAATGAATCCGATTGAGAAAAACTCCAATTTATTGTTGTTCGTAGTCCTGTATCCCCAGGATTGTACCAATATGTATGCCATTCTGGATCGTGAATTATCCTCAAACCCACATTAATCGTTTCTCCAGGCAAAACAAAAATATTCTCAGATACTAACTCTAATCCAACATTACCCTCATAAACAATATTTTCAATATTGTTATCTGAATTTTTTTTTGAAAACTCTAATAAACTTTGTGAATAAGCAGAAACGTTTGACAACAAGCAAATCAAAAAAAAAATAGAAAATACAAATTTTAAAATTGAAAAATAATTGGTGTTTTTAGACATATTTAAAAAGTGTTTTCCATAAAGTTATGGAAAAAAGGGTAAGTATGTTTACTAGATTAAATTCTTAAGATAAAATTTTATTACTTAAAGTTCTTGAAATTCAATAGATTATTATATCCGAATGTCTGAGTAATATATCCGAATACGTAATAAAATTCCCTAAATATCAACTAAATTTTTAAAATTATTGTAAGGATTTCATTTGTCAATAAAATCTAAATTTTGTCATAGCATCTTAAATTTTTTTTCATGGAAAATTAAAAACTCGCCTCCAATAACAGCAAAGTATGTTCTTATAGCTGCCCCTCATACATCTAACTGGGATTTTCCTTTAATGTTACTCACTTCTTACATAACCAAGGTAAAGTTAAACTGGATGGGGAAAAAAAGTTTATTTAATTGGCCGTTTAATTCAATAATGAAAGCTCTAGGAGGAGTTCCGATTGATAGAGAGCGGCGAAAATCTGTTGTAAGTCAAACAGCACAAAAGATGAATAATACAAAAAGGTTTGTTTTGGTTATCCCTCCTGAGGGAACCAGATCAAGAACTAAGTTTTGGAAATCAGGGTTTATTCACATCGCTCGTAAATCAAAAGTACCAATAGTATTTTCTTATTTGGACTATAAAAACAAAGAAATTGGTTTTAGTGCTCCCATTAATCAGAAACAAGACTCGGACAAGATTATTGACTTTGCAAATAATTTTTATAAAAACGTTAATGGCTTACATCCCCAAAATTTTGGGCCTATCAAGTTAAAGGATGAAAATGATTGATTTTATTAAATTATTCTAGTGATTCATCGACCTCATCTAATGGAAAATTACAAATTTTTAAATTTTTAAAATTGTAATAGGTCTTCGAATTTTTTTCTAATGTTACTTTCCCCTCTCTGGAAACATAATCACCATGAAATCCAGTGCATCTCCAATTGATCAAACTTTCCATTTGGCAACCATTATGTTCTCTCCAAATAGCTTTTCCTCCTTTATCATACCCAATAGCAACTACTCGCCTGTTTTTAAATTCAGATATAAATGAGAATTCAAACTTTTCAACACATACCTTACAATCAGAATCTAATTCACAAATACCAAATTTAATTTTCATTTCTGAAGCGGATATCGCACTAATTTGAAACGTTAAAAAGATGATTGCAAAAAGTAAATTTATTTTTTCAGTTTTCATAGTAAAATTTCAACGATTGGAATTATTTTAAATTAAAGTTTTAAGGCTGTGCTTAATAAGACCAGCACCTGCCTCAGAATAAATATTAAATACGGTAACACCTAAATTGGATAACTCTTTTTCCTCCTCCTCAAACCGAACTATAGCGGAAACTTTACAAGGTAAGTTGATTTGATTTATTTGATTAGCAGCCGCTAAGTTACTGTGGTGTCTTGGCATAGCTAATACTATAATCTCTAAATCAATATTGTTTTTTAAATTTTCCCAGAAATCAAAATCATCTGCATCCCCGATCAATACTCTTCTACCAGATTCAAATAATTTTCTTACTCTACTGGAATCATGTTCAACACCAACCACCTTATCTCCATAGATTGATTTAAGTTCATCATAGGCTCCAATACCGACTCTACCCATTCCTATTATCATAGCTTTTGCATCACCAACCTCAGTAAGTATGTCCTCCTTGTGAATCTCGTTAGATTGAATTTTTAACAATTTGGGTTTAAATTTCTCGTAAATTTTCTCGCTATATTTACTGAAGGGTGCAGCCATAGCAAAACTAATACTAACTGCAACAGTTATTACAACTAACCAATCAAATGAAATTATATTTTGATTGACTGCTAAAGCCCCTAAGATCAGAGCGAATTCAGAATAGGTCATTAAAGAAAATGAAATAAACAGTGAGGTTCTAGCTCGTAGTGAAAAAAGATTAGAAATCAAAAAATACAAAAATACTTTTATCGGAAGTAAAAAACACAAAAAAACTCCTAATAAAACTATTTCAAATGATGGAATTCCCTTTAACCCAATAGAAACAAAAAACCCAACTAAAAATAACTCCTTAATCGAAAATAATGATTTTGATAATTCATCAGCTTTATAGTGGCCTGAAATCAATACACCAATTATCAAAGCCCCTAATTCACCTTTTAACCCAATAAATTCAAAAAAATAAGAACCTAAGCCCAAGGCTAGAACTAAGCCTGAAAAAATCAGTAGCTCATCGTGACCAGACTTATCAAGTAATTTGTATATGAATGGTTTTATCACAGGAAGTAATACAATCAAAAGAGCAAAATATTTTGGATATTGGCCTTGTCCAACTGCTAGAAATAATGTTGCAATCAAATCTTGGACTATTAATATTCCTATAACTGTTTGGCCATAAAAAGCAGTTATATCTCCTCTGTTTTGAAGTATCTTAACAGCGTATACAGTACTGGAAAATGACAACACAAATGCAATTAAAAATATTCCATAGACAGATAACTGTAAAAAAGAAGAAAAAAGGATCTCATTTACTAAGTACAAAAAAATTGCTGCAATCACAACAAAAAAAACCACTTCTAATAATGCGACACCGTAGACTTCTTTTTTAATTAAAGTTTTTAGCTTTAGTTTAAGCCCTATGGAAAAGAGAAGTAGATTGATACCTATCTCAGACACAAACTCAACTCCTGTAGGAGCAGGAAAACCTAAAAAATTGTACAAAAAACCAGCCAACAAAAAGCCGACCATTGCTGGAAGGCCAAGTGCAGAGAGTAATACACCACAAAAGGTAGCTAAAACAAAAAGAAAAATAAAATTCATACAAAATCTTTACTAATTTGTAGATTAAACTAACAATTCATTAACAAAATTTATAATTTAATTTAAATTGTGATTAAATCTTTAAAAATTATCGAAAAAATGAAAAAATCAGATCATGAAAAATGAAGTCTCAGATAAATTTTCTGAAAAAGATCAATTAATATTAGCATCCAAACTAGCAAATAGATGTGTTCAATGCGGTTTTTGTACTGCTACTTGTCCAACATTTCAAATTACTGGGAATGAATTAGATGGGCCAAGAGGTAGAATATCATTGATCAAAGGAGTACTTGCAGGTAGAAAACCAACTAGAATTACTCAAAAACACTTGGATAGATGCCTGCTTTGTAGGAATTGTGAAACAACCTGCCCTAGTGGAGTTGAATATGGAAATTTATTTTCTATTGGAAAAAAAATTGTTGAGGAACAAGTGGAGAGAAAAATAATTGATCAAATTGTACGATGGGCATTAAAGAAAGTTCTAACGTCGAGTTTTTTCTCATATTCAATGACTTTAACAAAAAAAATTCGAAGTTTTACTCCTAGGTTTATTAGAAATAAAATCCCAAAAGATTTTGGTCATATTTTTAAAAACCATAACATTACTAGGTTTAATGTAAATACTAATAGAGTTAGAAAAAAAGTTTTATTTCTTTCCGGCTGCGTCCAGCCTGCAATGTTACCCAACATAAATGCATCTACATTTAGTGTCTTAAGTAAATGTGGTATTGAGTGTTTGACTGTTCCAACAACTACATGTTGTGGAGCAATCAAATCCCACCTAAATGACAAAGACGGTAGCATTTTACAAGTGAAGCAAAATATTGATTCATGGTGGCCATTTATAAAGTCTAATTCTATCAAGTCAATAGTCATAAATGCTTCTGGTTGCAGCTTAGAAGTAAAAAAATATCATGAACTTTTTCCAGAATCCTCGAGCTATTACCAGAAAGCAAAAAAAATAAGTTCTATTACAATTGATTTAAGTGAAATTCTTCCTGAATTAGTAGATACGATTAAACAATTTCTTCCTCAAAGAAAAAGAAAAAAATTAGCTTTTCATCCTCCCTGTTCCTTACAACATGGTCAAGGAATAACCGGCCTTATTGAGGGTGTTTTCAAGCAATTAGGTTTCGAAATTTCG
>MDTB01089450.1_pt1 | contig 33137 bp, 31 predicted proteins | sample 811161 | NCBI WGS metagenome assembly MDTB01 (sample SAMN05326650, study PRJNA326480) | marine metagenome | isolation source: seawater | place: Mediterranean Sea | collected 2009 | reverse complement strand
CAATAAGTGAGATATTTGAAGATTATATTAAAGATCAAAAAATCAAAAATGTCGCAAATAAACTATTGAATATATTTGCTATAATAATTCCTTTAATAACTATTACAGGAATATATAATCTAACATAATGAGTGCATATAAAATTATAGACCATGAATATGATGTTGTTGTTTTAGGAGCTGGTGGTTCCGGTCTACGAGCAGCAGTTGGTTTATCAGAAGCTGGATTAAAAACAGCTTGTATTTCAAAAGTCTTTCCAACAAGAAGCCACACTTCTGCAGCCCAAGGAGGTATTTCAGCTGCATTGGGGAATATGGGAGAAGATGATTGGAGATGGCATATGTATGATACAGTTAAAGGCTCAGATTGGTTAGGCGATCAGGATGCTATAGAATATTTATGCAAAGAAGCTCCAAGAGCAGTAGTTGAATTGGAGAGATATGGAGTTCCATTCAGTAGGACTGATGATGGAAAAATTTACCAAAGACCATTTGGCGGTATGACAAAAAATTATGGTAATGGAACAGCACAAAGAACTTGTGCTGCAGCAGATAGAACTGGCCATGCAATCTTACACACCTTATATGGGCAAGCCTTAAAACATAATACAGAATTTTTTATTGAGTATTTTGCACTTGATTTAATTATGCAAAATGGCGAGTGTAAAGGTGTCATTGCTTGGAATTTAACAGATGGTACAATTCATAGATTTCGATCTCATATTACAATAATTGCTACAGGCGGATATGGAAAAGTTTATTATTCAGCTACCTCGGCACACACTTGTACAGGAGATGGTAATGCTATGGTATTAAGGGCAGGATTACCTTTGCAAGACATGGAATTTGTACAGTTTCATCCAACAGGAATTTATGGAGTAGGATGTTTAATTACTGAGGGCGCAAGAGGTGAAGGCGGATTTTTAGTAAATGGTAAAGGAGAAAGATTTATGGAGCGATATGCACCTAATGCAAAAGATTTAGCCTCTAGAGATGTAGTAAGCAGATCAATGGAAATGGAAATTAATGAAGGAAGAGGAGTCGGTAAAGATAAGGATCATATTAGTTTACATTTAGATCATTTAGATAAAAAGGTTTTGGAGGAAAGACTTCCAGGAATATCTGAGGCTGCAAAAACTTTTGCTAATGTAGATGTCAATAAAGAACCAATACCCGTGGTGCCTACAGTTCACTATAATATGGGAGGTATACCAACAAATTATAAAGCAGAAGTTTTAACTTTAAATGGCTCTGAAAAAACAGTTCCTGGATTAATGGCAATAGGTGAAGCTGCGTGTGTATCAGTACATGGCGCTAATAGGTTGGGATCAAATTCATTAATCGATCTAGTAGTATTTGGTCGAGCAGCTGCAAAAAGAGCAGCAGAACTGATTAAACCAGGCATGGCACACAAAGAAGTTTCTAGTTCAGAAACAGATAAATGTTTAGACAGATTTGACAAAATTAGAAATTCATCAGGCTCTACCAAAACAGCTGAGCTAAGATTAAATATGCAAAAAACAATGCAATCAAAATGTGCTGTTTTTAGAACCGAGAAAACATTAAAAGAGGGAGTGGATCAAATAAGAAAGCCATTTGAAGGCATGAACGATATTTCAGTTAAAGACAAATCTCTTCTTTTTAACACTGACTTAGTGGAAACTTTAGAATTTGATAATCTTATTAGACAAGCACTAACTACTATGGACTCAGCTTACAGTAGGAAAGAAAGTAGAGGTGCACACGCAAGAGAAGACTATAGTAAAAGAGATGACAAAAACTTTATGAAGCACACGTTAGCTTGGCAGAAAGATAAAAAAGTGGAAATAAGATATAGAGATGTTCATTCAAGAACATTAACAAACGACGTGCAATACTTTCCCCCGAAGGAGAGAGTTTATTAACAATGGTTCAATTTAACTTACCTCAAAATTCAAAAATAGAAATCGGTAAGTATTTTAAAGATGACACTAATTCTAACAATTTAAAAAAAGTAAATGTTTATAGATGGGACCCATCTACAAAAAAAAATCCTAGAGTAGATACGTTTGAAGTTGATATGGACAATTGTGGTCCAAAAGTTTTAGATATTTTATTTAAAATAAAAAATGAAATAGACTCATCACTTACCTTTAGAAGATCATGCGCTCATGGCGTTTGTGGTTCGTGCGCAATGAATATAGATGGAATAAATACCTTAGCGTGTATTAAATCTCACACAGATATTAATGGTGATTTAAATATTTATCCCTTACCACATTTAAAAGTAGTAAAAGACCTAATTGGAGATTTAACTACACTTTATAAGCAATACGAGTCAATCAAACCATGGCTGCAAACAGAACAAACTGGAAAAGAAAAAGAAGAGATTAAACAGACTCAAAAAGATAGAGAAAAATTAGATGGCTATTATGAATGCATATTATGTGCTTGTTGCTCAACTTCTTGTCCAAGTTATTGGTGGAATGGTGATAAATATTTGGGGCCGGCAGTTTTATTGCAAGCTTATCGTTGGATTAACGATAGTAGAGATGGAGATAAAAAAGAAAGACTTAAGAAAGTAGCTGATGAATTAAAATTATATAGATGTCATACGATAATGAATTGCACTAATTCTTGTCCAAAAGGTTTAAATCCAGCAAAAGCTATTGGATCTATTAAGAAAATGCTTGCAACAAGTTAAAAGCTTATTTATTCAATATCATCATGGAAACTATTGAACACTTTGTTGGAGGTAAACCATTCAGTGGAGAATCAAAAAGAAAAGGTAAAGTATTTAACCCGGCGACTGGCGAACAAAGTTCTGAAGTAAAACTTGCTTCCACAAAAGATGTATACCAAGCTGTTGAAAAAGCTAAAAAAGCTTTTGAACCATGGGCAAATACGCCTCCTCTTCAAAGAGCAAGAGTAATGTTTAAATTTAAAGAATTAATTGAAAAAAATTCAGACGAACTAACCAAAATAATTGTAGCTGAACACGGTAAAGTTTATGAGGACGCAAGAGGTTCATTAACAAGAGGTTTAGAAGTGGTTGAATATGCCTGTGGTATTCCTCAAATGCTTAAAGGAGAGTTTACGGAAAATGTTGGAACTAATGTTGATAGTTGGTCTATACGACAACCTTTAGGAGTTTGTGCAGGAATTACACCTTTTAATTTTCCTGCTATGGTCCCGATGTGGATGTTTCCTATGGCTATAGCGTGCGGAAACACTTTTGTTTTAAAGCCATCAGAAAAAGATCCATCATGTTCAATGCGTCTGGCAGAGTTGTTGAAAGACTCGGGGTTACCAGATGGAGTTTTTAATGTGATCAATGGAGATAAAGAAGCAGTTGATGCCTTGATAAACAATAAGGATGTAGTTGCTATGAGCTTTGTTGGTTCTACACCAATAGCTAAATACATTTACGAAAACTGTGCAAAAAATGAAAAAAGAGTTCAAGCTTTGGGTGGAGCCAAAAATCATTGTGTTGTTATGCCAGATTGTGATTTAGATCAAGCAGTTAACGGTTTAATGGGTGCAGCATACGGTTCGGCCGGTGAAAGATGTATGGCGCAATCAGTTGCAGTTGCGGTAGGAGGTATAGGAGATAAACTGGTAGAGTCTTTAGCAAAAAAAGTTGAAGCATTAAAAGTTGGACCTGGAATGGATAATCAATCAGAAATGGGACCATTAGTAACCAAAGAACATTTAGAAAAAGTAAAAAGCTATGTAGATATTGGAGATAAAGAAGGGGCAAAATTAGTTGTAGATGGTAGGAATTTTAAATTACAAGGATATGAAAATGGTTATTACATAGGCGGATGTTTGTTTGATCATGTTAAAAAAGATATGAGGATTTATAAAGAAGAAATTTTTGGACCTGTATTGTCAGTTGTAAGAGCGAAAGACTTTAATGAAGCTTTACAATTAGTTAATGATCATGAATTTGGAAATGGTGTAAGTATATTTACTAGAGATGGAGACTCTGGAAGAACTTTTTCTAATAAAGCAAAGATTGGTATGGTAGGTATTAATATACCAATTCCAGTTCCTATGGCCTTCCATAGTTTTGGCGGCTGGAAAAGATCATTATTTGGCGACCAACATATGCATGGCCCCGAAGGAGTAAGATTTTATACAAAATTAAAAACTATTACATCAAGATGGCCTTCAGGTTTACGATCAGATCCAGAATTTGTAATGCCTACGATGAAATAATTGAGAGGATAATTAATTGATGAGAAAAAAAATTACTTTGATAGGAGCAGGTCAAATTGGAGGAACCTTAGCTCATTTAATTGCAATAAAAGAGCTAGCTGATGTCGTTTTATTTGATGTCGCAGCCGGTATTGCTAAAGGGAAAGCATTGGATATAGCACAATCATCACCGGTCGAAGGTTTTAATGTGAATATATCTGGAACTGATAATTATGAAGATACAAAAAACTCAGACGTAATAATTGTTACAGCGGGTGTTCCAAGAAAACCAGGGATGACTAGAGATGACTTATTAGGAATTAATCTTAAAATCATAAAGCAAGTAGCTGAGGGAATAAAAAAAACATCTCCAAATGCTTTTGTTATATGTATAACTAATCCATTAGATGTTATTGTAATGGCATTACAAAAATACTCAGGTCTTCCTAAAAATAAAGTAGTAGGTATGGCTGGTATTTTAGACTCTGCAAGATTCATATATTTTTTATCTCAAGAAATGAAGGTTCCTGTTGGAAAAATTAAATCTTTTGTTTTAGGTGGACATGGCGACAGCATGGTAGCAATGCTCGAATCAACAGAAGTTGAAGGAAAAAAAATTACAGATTTAATAAAAGAAAAAAAAATTTCGAAAGAGAAATTAGATCAAATTGTTGAAAGAACAAAAAAAGGTGGAGCCGAAATTGTGAAATTTTTGGAAAAAGGTTCTGCTTTTTATGCTCCTGCGTCATCAGGCGTTGAAATGGCTGAAAGCTATTTAAAAAACCTGAAAAAACAATTACCGTGTGCAGCATATTTAAATGGTGAGTATGCAACAAAAGATATTTACGCTGGGGTTCCTGTTATAATTGGAGCAAATGGAGTAGAAAAGGTAATAGAGCTGAATTTATCAGCAGACGAAAAGGATAAATTTAATCAATCCGTAAAGGCAGTACAGGATTTATTTGACGCCGCAAAAAAAATTGATACATCATTATCTTAATATCAAATATTAGTTTAATGTTATTGAATGAAATCTTTAAAATTTTTTCTTTTTAATAATTTTCTCACAATTATTTTATTTATCTTTTCAGTTTTAATTTGTCAGTACACAGGAAACAGAGGAGTATATCCAATAGATAGTTTTGCACATTTTGACTCTGGTTTTAGAGTTTTAAACGGAGAACATCCTTTCAAAGATTATTGGGTAGTATCAGGTCCTATAATCGATTATCTCCAAGGTATTATTTTTTATGTTTTTGGAACAAACTGGCAAAGCTATCTTTTAAACTCGTCCATACTTAATGGAATAATTTCCTTGTTAACCTATTATCTTTTTACCAATTTAGGAATAAATAAGATTATAAGTTTTTTTTATTCTATTTGTTTTGCAGTTTTAGCATATCCATCGAGCGGCACACCATTTGTAGATCACCACTCAACATTTTTATCACTTATAAGTTTGTATGCTTTAATTATGGCTATTTATACTGATAAATTTATTTTTTGGTTTTCAATCCCAATTTTAATTTTATTCGGATTTTTAAGTAAGCAAGTACCTTCAATATATATATTTTTAACGATTATTTTAACATTAATATTATACTTACCTTATTGTAGTAAAAAAAATTTTATACGGATATTTAAATATTTATCTTTATCATCATTATTAATCTTATGTTTATTAATTTTATTTTTAAAAATTAATTCAATAAGATTAGATTACTTTATTATACAATACTTATTTTATCCAGGTACCATAGGAGATCAAAGATATGAAATGATAAATTATGATATAAAAAATATTTTTTTAAATTACAAGTTTATCTATCTTTCATTATTTGTATTACTTTTTCTTACGATTAAAAATTCAAATCCTGAAAAAAAATTATTTAATGATAAAAATTTTATAATACTATTTATAAGTTTTCTTTTATTTTTTTCGTTAGTTCAGCATATGATCACAACAAAAAACCAAATTTTTATCTTTTTCTTAATACCGCTATTTTTGGGTTTGGCTCATGCACAGCTTAAACCAATTAAAAAAAATTATAGAAAATATTTATCGTTATTTTTAATCTTATTTTGTGTGGGAATTACAATAAAATATCATTACAGATTCAATATTGAGAGAAAATTTCACGAATTAAATAATATAAATTTTTCAAAATCGGTAAAAGGACAAACTATTAACAAAAAACTAGCAGGACTAAATTGGATTACACCAGAAAGTTCAAGAAAATTTAAGATGAATTTCGAAATTGAATTGCTTAATAATTTTATGAAAGTGTTAAAAAATGATAATTCTAAAAAAATTGTAATAACAAACTACTCGATTTTTTCATTATTAACTGAAGAAAAAATAAGCGGCTATTCAAGATGGTACCCAGGAGATAATTCAGCTTATCCTGTCAAAGGAAATAAATATTTTGAAAATTACAAAAATTTTATAGTGACTTTTTTAAAAAAAAAGAAGATTAAAAATGTCTATATCTTACCCGATGTCAGCGAATTAAATTTTACAAACTACATAGAAAAAGAATGTTTCACCAAAGAAAAAATGGAAATGAAAATTTTCAAGTTTACAATTAATGAAAACTGTAAACAGTTTAACAAAATAAAATTATTTTAAAATGATATTTTTTAAGACAGTAGCTATAATTTTTTTTAATTTAATTGATAAATTTATTCATCAAAAAAAAATATTATACTTTTTTAAAAAAAAAAATATCAATATTAATACATGGCTAGATATTGGATCACATAAAGGTTTGTATACTGATTTAATAAAAAAAAATTTTAATTTAAAAAAAGGCTATCTATTTGAGCCACAAAAAAATATTTTTAAATTTATAAAACATAAATATAAAAGTAATAAAAAGATTAATACTTACAATTTTGCAGTCTCAGACTCAAAAAAAATAAGGAAAATTTATATTAATAAGCACGATCTAACATCTACACTGACTAAAATTAATGAGAATAATTTTTACTTAAAATTAAAAGCAAAATTATTTGGTGGAAGCATTAAAGAAATGATTACTGACTATTATAATATTAAAACTATAAAATTATCAAATTTTTTAAAACAAAAAAAAATTAAAGAAGTAGATCTGATTAAGATTGATACTGAAGGGCATGAACTAAATGTACTTATAGGAGTTGAAAAAGAAATTAAAAATATCAGATATATTTTGATAGAGTTTCATAACAATAAGATTTATCAAAATTATAATAGTAGTAAAGTCCACAGATACTTAATAAAAAATAATTTTGAATTAAAAAAAAAAATTAAATTTCCTTTTACAGAATGGGAAGATAGAATTTATATGAATAAAAATTTTAATTAGCATTTGTAATTTCAGAATTAACCTTATTTAAAAATTTTTTTAATAAAATTGCGTCTTCTTTATCCAAAACTTTGTCTTTTTTTAGTGAAACTTTAATTTCCTCTCTAATTTTTTCTTTTAAGAATAAAATATTTTCTTTAGATTTTAGATTATTAAATTTAGACTCTAAATTTTGCAATAGACTCCCTATCGTCAATTTGTAAGTAATAATAATACATAAAAAGATAAAAAGTGATTTATATATAAATAATCTCATTTATTTGATTTTTTCAAAAATTTCATTAATAACAATATTTCCTCTCTTTAAAGTATAAATTTTACTATAGCTACTAGGAATTAGGTATTTTTTTTCATAATTAGGATTTCTTTCATAAACGTAATTTGAAAAAATAAATTTTTGCCCCTTATCTGTAGTGATCATTGAAGAAAATACATTTTTTTTAGCACTTTTTAAAATTAATTTACTATATTCTAAAGGAGTATAGCTTGATACTTTTATATTAATTTTTTTACCTGTATATTTTTTTTCTGATAAGAATCTTAAAGCCTCAGCATTTCCTAGACCCCAATAATCAACTTCAAAAAGTTTGTTAGCATTTTTCTCAAAAAAATAATTAAAATAAACATTTTGATAAGGGTGAAATTTGATTAAATTATAGAAATTATTTAAAAGTAAAAAAACAATTAAAGTATAAATAATATTTTTAATTTTTAATATCCTTTCCTTTTGAAGAAGAAATGTAATACCGATGCTTGCAATATAAATAAAACTTGGATATATAAAGTATAGGTGCCTCCAACCTCCATAAAGCGTAGAATTTAAAAAAACTACTAAAAAAATTGGAGTTAAAAAAAATAAAAAGACAAACAAATCTTTTTTTTCCTTTGAAGAGGTCCAAAGCTTATTGGTTTCTGATAAATTTAAAAATTTATTAAAAAAATTAATACTAATATACGAAAAACCGATTAAAAAAAATAAAGTCAAAATAATCGGAGTGGTTGCTATAATCCACACTGGTATGTAATGCCACGGTAAATTTGAAGCTTTATGGTAAGTGCCAAGATATAAAATTCCCTGACCAGACCAATTAAAATTTGTAAAAGATTTAATTGTAAAAATAAAATTATCTAGAGGTGCGTTCCATAAAAAAGGCCAAAAAACATAAATAAGAACTGGAAAGGAAAAAAGTAAAAAAATAATTTTACGAATATTTTTTCTTAAAAAATTTTTTTCCTCTAAACAATTTAACAATAAAAAAATAAAAAATAGAAAAAATAATATTATTCCCATAATTCTTACATTTGTAGCTAAAGCTGTAAATAAGGAAAAAAGAAATAAATTTTTATAATTTAAATCATCAAAATTTTTGACAGCGAAATAAAGTGAGAATACGCAGAATGACATAAATACAATGTCCTTGCAGTTATAAAATGCCTCTGCAAATATTCTTGGCGAACTTAAGAAAAAAAAAGTAATTAAAATTGAGTATAATGTGTTGTTATATCTTTCTCTAATTATTTTATAAAAAAAAATTGATGATAAAAAGAAAAAACAAAATGTTAAAAGATGTTTAAAGTAAAACGATTTTTGGCTGTTCTCAATCTTAAAAATTTCCTCAACCAATGAAGCGAAAGTTTCAAAAAAAACTCCATATTGAGTAAGATTACCTTCTTTAATGTAATCTGACCAATACATTAATTCAAATTTTTTTTTGACTTGATCGACTAATTCTATATTAATTGAAAAAAATTCTAAAAGGTATATATACCAAAAGTATCCAATACTTCTTTGAAAAGGCTCATCTGCTGACAGCCCAAAATCTTTATAGATACTTAAACCTATAATGAAAAAAAAGATGAAAAAAATAATAGAAATAATTTGATGAAATCTAGAAGAAGATAAATTTTTTAAATAATTATTAAAATTCATTGTAATTTTTATTGAATTATATCTATTATATTAATGAAAATTTACATTAAATTATATATAAGATTTTCAAATGAATATTCACGAATATCAAGCTAAAAAAATTCTCAAAGATTACGGAGCTCCAGTTTCAAATGGTATATTAATTGAAAATCTAGATGAAATTAGTGATAAAATATCTAACCTTAAAGGAGATGAGTTTGTTTTAAAGGCACAAATTCATGCAGGCGGAAGAGGTAAAGCCGGAGGAGTAAAATTAGTTGGAAATTTTGAAGAACTTAAAAAAGAGTCCAAAAAATTAATGGGCAAAGTTCTTATTACACATCAGACTGGACCTAAAGGAAAAGAAGTAAAAAGACTGTATGTTGAAGAAGCGTCAAGCATTTCGAAAGAATTTTATTTATCATGTCTAGTAGATAGAGAGTCCTCTAAAATTGCTTTTATTAGCAGCACTGAAGGCGGCATGGATATAGAAAAGGTTGCATCAGAGACTCCAAGTAAAATTATAACAAATAAAATAGATTTAAAAAATGAAAATATAAGTAAAGATGAAATCGAGAGTATTATTTCAATATTTAATTTTGATGATGAGCAAAAAAAAGTTGCTTCAAAGCTAATTAACTCCTTATATAAAATTATTATAGAAAAAGACGCCAACTTAATTGAAATAAATCCCTTAATAATCACAAAAAATAACAAAGTAATTTGTTTAGATGCTAAAATGAGTTTTGATGATAATGCTATTTTTAGAAGACCTGAAATTTTACAGCTTAGAGATTTTAATGAGGAAGAGCCCGCTGAGATAGAGGCAAGTAAGCACGACTTAGCATATATTAAACTCGATGGATCAATTGGTTGTATGGTAAATGGTGCTGGTTTAGCTATGGCCACAATGGATATTATAAAGATTTATGGAAAAGAACCTGCTAACTTCTTAGATGTAGGGGGAGGAGCATCAAAGGAAAAAGTATCAGCAGCTTTTAAATTAATTTTATCAGACAAAAACGTAAAAGGAATATTAATAAATATATTTGGAGGGATAATGAGATGTGATGTTCTTGCGCAAGGTGTAGTTGAGGCTGCGAAAGAAATAAACTTATCTATTCCTTTAGTGGTAAGGTTAGCCGGAACAAATTTTAAAGAGGGAAAAGAAATTTTAGATAAATCAAATTTAAAAATATTATCTGCTTCAGATTTAAACGATGCAGCTAAAAAAATTGTAGAGGCAGTGAAATAGTGTCAGTTTTAATTAATAAAAAAACTAAAGTAATTTGCCAAGGTTTCACTGGAAAACACGGAACTTTTCACTCAGAACAGGCTTTAAAATACGGAACAAAGTTAGTTGGAGGCGTGACACCAAAGAAAGGGGGTCAAAAACATCTTGATCTTCCAGTTTTTAATACAGTTCAAGAAGCAAAAGATAAAACATCTGCTGATGCGACAATGATTTATGTTCCGCCAAAATTTGCAGGAGCAGCAATCATTGAGGCAATCGAAGCACAAATTGAATTAATAGTTTGTATAACTGAAGGAATACCAGTTTTAGATATGCTTAAAGTAAAACAAGTTTTAAAGACAAGTAAATCAAGACTGGTAGGTCCAAACTGTCCGGGAGTAATAACACCAGATGAGTGTAAAATTGGAATCATGCCAGGAAATATTCATAAAAAAGGAACTGTTGGAATAGTTTCAAGATCCGGAACACTTACTTATGAGGCCGTCGCCCAAACTTCTGCTAATGGCATGGGTCAGTCAACCTGTATTGGAATAGGCGGAGACCCAATAAACGGTACAAATTTTATAGATTGTTTGGAGTTATTTCTAAAAGACAATGACACAAAATCAATAATTATGATCGGTGAGATAGGTGGTTCAGCCGAGGAAGAGGCAGCAGAGTTTTTAAAAAAGGAGAAAATTAAAAAACCAATGGTTGGCTTTATAGCTGGGCTAACAGCGCCTCCGGGTAGAAGAATGGGACACGCTGGTGCAATTATTTCAGGAGGTAAAGGAGGCGCAAAAGATAAAATAGAAACTATGAAATCAGCTGGAATTACAATTTCTAAATCACCTGCCGATATAGGTAAGACACTTTATTTAAAACTTAATGGTTGATTTTTGTAAATTTATGTTAAAATAAAGTATCTATGTCTTCCTCAAATGACAATACTACATATAAAAAACATCCTTTTTAGCAGGAAATAACTCAGAATTTATTAATGAATTTTATTCTGACTTTATTTCTGATCCAAATTCGCTACCGGAAAGCTGGAGAAAGTTTTTTGAAGGACTTAGTGATGATGAAAAGTTAATTTATGCAGATTTAAAAGGACCAAGCTGGTCACCAGAAAAAAAAATTAATAAACCGATAGTTTTATCAGAAAAAAAAGATTCAAATGACACCATATCTGTTTTAGAGTCACAATCCGTAAAACAAGCAACAAAAGATTCTGTAAGAGCTATTATGCTTATTAGAGCTTATAGAATTAGAGGTCATTTAATAGCAAAATTAGATCCATTATCTATACAAAAAAAAGATGAACATCCAGAACTGAAACCTGAGAATTATGGTTTTACAAAAAATGATTATACCAGAAAAATATTCTTAGATGGAGTTCTTGGCCTTAAGTATGGAGATCTTAATCAGATTTTAGAAATATTAAAAAAAACTTACTGTTCGAATATAGGTTATGAATTTATGCATATGGGAGATCCAGAGGAGAAAGCTTGGATAAGAGACAGAATTGAAGGACCAGAAAAAACAATTAGTTTTACAGTAAATGGAAAAAGAGCAATCTTAAACAAGATAATTCAAGCTGAAGGTTTTGAAAAATACTTACATGTAAAATTTATTGGTACTAAAAGATTTGGTTTAGATGGAGGAGAGGCATTAATACCAGCACTTGAACAAATAATCAAAAGAGGCGGTAACTTGGGAGCAAAGGAAATTAAAATTGGCATGCCTCATCGTGGAAGATTGAATGTTTTAGCTAATGTAATGGGAAAACCTTTCAAAGCAATTTTTAGTGAATTTTTTGGAAAGACAGTTAATACCAGTAAAGATTTTGAGGGAGATGTAAAATATCATTTGGGGGCATCTTCTAATAGAGAGTTTGACGGAAATTCAGTACATATTAGTTTAACAGATAACCCTTCACATTTAGAGGCAGTCAATCCAGTGGTGTTGGGTCAAGTAAGAGCAAAACAATTTTTCCACAAAGATAAAGAAAGAAAAAAAGTAATACCTGTTTTAATGCATGGTGACGCAGCTTTTGCTGGTCAAGGAATCGTTGCAGAATGTTTTGCTATGTCTGGCCTTCCAGGACATAATATCGGAGGAACAATACATATTATTGTTAATAATCAAATAGGTTTTACGACAGCACCAAGATTTGCACGATCTTCACCTTATCCTTCAGATGTTGCTAAAATAGCTCAAGCACCAATATTCCATGTAAATGGAGATGATCCAGAGGCTGTTGTTCATTGTGCAAAAATTGCAACAGAATACAGACAAAAATTTAATCGAGACGTTGTAATAGATATGGTTTGTTACAGAAGATTTGGACATAATGAGGGAGATGAGCCTTCCTTCACCCAACCCATTATGTATAAAAAAATTAGATCTCATCCTACTACACTTTCAATCTATGGAAACAAACTTAGTAATGAGGGATTAACGACAGAAACAGAACTTAAAAAAGAAAAAACAAATTTTAAAAATTTTTTAGAAAAAGAATTTATATCCTCTAAGAATTATAAATCTGATTTAAAGTGGTTTGATGGTGCTTGGTCAAGATTTAAACCTGGTTTAGGAAAAGATAAGCGTGGTGTTAGTGGAGTAGATAAAAATAAATTAATTGATATTGGTAAAAAAATTTCTCAAATTCCATCTAACTTTAATGTACATAAAACATTAAAAAGAGTATTTGATCTAAGAATGCAATCAATAGAAAGTACTAAATCAATAGATTGGTCGACGGCTGAAAGTTTAGCATTTGGCACTTTGCTTACCGAGGGTTTCTCAGTAAGATTATCTGGTCAAGACTCAGGAAGAGGCACTTTTAGCCAGAGACATGCTGTTTTAAGAAATCAAGATAATCATCAAAGGTATATTCCATTAAACAATATCTCGAATGGTCAAAAAAATTTTGAAATTATAGATAGCTTGCTTACAGAATTAGCTGTATTAGGATTTGAGTTTGGATATTCAATTTCTGAGCCAGAGACACTAGTTTTATGGGAAGCGCAATTTGGCGACTTTGCAAATGGAGCTCAAATAATTATAGATCAATTTATCTCTTCGGGTGAGTCAAAATGGGGAAGGGCTAGCGGATTAGTTTTATTATTGCCCCACGGGTACGAGGGACAAGGACCAGAGCACTCATCCGCAAGATTAGAAAGATTTTTGCAATTATGTGCTGGCGAGAATATTCAAGTAGTAAATTGCACTACACCATCAAACTATTTCCATGTTTTAAGAAGACAAATGCATAGAGAGTTTAGAAAACCATTAGTAATTATGACACCTAAATCGCTCTTAAGGCATAAAAAATGTATCTCTAATATTTCTGAGTTTTTGAAAAAAAGCACTTTCCACAGAGTTTTAGAAGATGATGCTTATTCAAAAGTGAACAATCTTTTAGCACTTAAAAATAGAGACGATAAAATTAAAAAAGTAGTGATGTGTTCTGGTAAAATTTACTATGATTTAATTGAGGCAAGAGAAAAATATAAAAATAATAAAGTTACTTTTGTTAGGATAGAACAGTTGTATCCTTTTCCTGCCAAGACTCTAGCAAATATTCTTAAGAGATATAAAAAAGCAAATTTTATCTGGTGTCAAGAAGAGCCTAAAAATATGGGTGCTTGGAATACCGTAAGGAACTATATAGACCGGACGTTAGAAATAGTAAATTTTGGTGATAAATCTGTCAAATATGTTGGCAGAAAAGCTGCGTCTTCCACTGCGACCGGAAATTTAAACAAACATCTTGCACAACAAAAAGAAATATTAGAAAAGATACTTAAAAATTAAATGTCAGAAAAAATTACAGTTCCAACTTTAGGCGAGTCCGTTACTGAGGCAACTGTCTCTAGATGGCTAAAGTCAAAAGGAGATAATGTTTTGGTAGATGAACCGCTTGTGGAACTAGAAACAGATAAAGTGAATGTTGAAGTTCCCTCTCCCACTAATGGAGTGTTAGGTAGTATTGATGTAAAAGAAGGAGAAACTGTCAATGTGGGTGCTTTATTAGGAACCGTTGACAGTTCATCTACTAAATTAGGAAATAATTTAAAAGAGGTAAACGATTATAACCCTCCAAAAAAAGAAAAAAAAAACATTCAGCCAAAAGTTTTTGAAGAAGATAAAAATCTAACTTCAAAACAGAAATTAAAAAAATTAAAAGAACCAATTCTTAAGTTAGAGGAAGAAGAACCATTGATCTTAGAACAAATCCACGAAGAGAAAGTTTCTGAAAAAAACGAAAGGTTAGTTTCTCCTGCAGCAAGAAAAATGGCCAACGAGGCTAAAGTTGATCTTACTCGTATTAAAGGTTCAGGAAAAAACGGAGTAATTCTAAAAGAAGATGTAATGAGTTTAATGGGTTCTAAACCAGCTCCGTCTGAGAGAAAAATTAAGCATGGCCCGGAGGAAAGGGTTAAGATGACTAGACTAAGATTAACTATTGCAAAGAGACTTAAGGATGCTCAAGAAAACGCTGCAATGCTTACAACTTTTAATGAGGTTGACATGAGCGAAGTAATGAAAATGAGAAATCAGTATAAAGAGGAGTTTCAAAGTAATTATGGAGTAAAGCTAGGTTTTATGTCATTTTTTGTTAAAGCTTGTGTAATAGGCTTGAAGAATTATCCTGCCATCAATGCAGAAATTCAAGGAGAAGAAATCGTCTATAAAAATTATTATAATATTAGCATTGCAGTAGGAACAGATCGAGGTCTTGTAGTTCCGGTGTTAAGAGAGACAGACGAAATGTCTTTTGCCGATATTGAAAAAAATATAGGCGATCTAGGTCAAAAAGCTAAAGATGGTAAAATAACCATTGAAGATTTGCAAGGTGGTACTTTTACAATTACTAATGGTGGAATATATGGATCAATGCTCTCAACCCCAATATTAAATCCTCCGCAATCAGCAGTTTTGGGCATGCATAATATCATTCAAAGACCGGTTGCGATAGAAGGTAACACAGAGATTAGACCTATTATGTACTTGGCCCTTTCATATGATCACAGAATCATCGACGGTAAAGAAGCTGTGTCTTTTTTAAAAATAATTAAAGAATCTTTAGAACAACCAAAAAGACTTTTTTTGAATATTTAAAATGGATAATAATTTTGATTTAGTTGTAATTGGTGGGGGCCCAGGAGGCTATGTTTGCGCTATAAGAGCAGCACAATTAGGAATTAAAACAGCCTGCGTTGAGTCAAGAGGGGCCTTGGGCGGAACATGTCTTAATGTAGGGTGTATACCATCAAAAAGTTTATTAAACTTATCAGAAAATTTTCATAAAGCTAAAAAAGACTTTAATCAACAAGGTATAGAGATTGATGGTATTAAACTTAATATTGAAAAAATGATGTCTAATAAAAATAAATCAATTCAAGTTCTTACTAAAGGAGTTGAATTTTTATTTAAAAAAAATAAAGTCACGTATTTTAAAGGAAAAGGAGTTCTTCTTTCGAAAAATGACATTGTTGTTTATGAAAGCAATAATAAACGAACTAATTTAAAAGCTAAAAATATTGTCATTGCTACAGGATCCCAAGCGACTTCTTTGCCAGGTATAAACATCGATGAAAAGAATATTGTTTCTTCTACTGGCGCTTTATCTTTTGATAAAGTTCCTCAAAAATTAGTGGTAATTGGCGGTGGATATATCGGACTAGAAATGGGCTCTGTTTGGTCAAGACTTGGTTCTGAGGTAACGGTTATTGAATATTTGGATTTTATTACCCCAGGAATGGATAGAGAAATTTCAGATGAATTTCAAAAAATATTAACTAAACAAGGTATTAAATTTAAAATGGGCTCCAAGGTAGACTCCGTAAGCAATAAAGGTAATTTAGTCTCAATCAAATACACAAATATTAAAAATTCAAAACAAGAAATCATTGAAGTCGATAAAGCTTTAGTTTCGGTTGGAAGAAAACCATATACGGAAGGTTTAAATTTAACAAAGATAGGAGTCAAAAAGGATAGCCAGGGCAGAATAGACGTAAGCGATAAATTACAAACTTCTGTGAAAAATATATATGCTATTGGAGATGTTATTAAGGGCCCGATGTTAGGGCACAAAGCTGAAGAGGAAGGAATTGCTGTAGCAGAGATACTAGCAGGTCAAGCTGGACATGTGAATTATGATGTAATTCCTGGTGTAGTTTATACTTCTCCAGAAGTGGCAACAGTTGGAAAGACAGAAGAACAACTAAAAAAAGAGAAAAGATCTTACAAGGTTGGAAAATTTCCGTTTCTTGCCAATTCAAGAGCAAAAGTTAATAATGAAACTGATGGCTTTGTCAAAATTTTAGCGGATAGTAAAACAGATAAAGTTTTAGGGGTCCATATAATAGGTCCTCATTGCGGTGATATGATAGCAGAAATGGCTTTAGCAATGGAATTTGGCGCAAGTTCTGAAGATATAGCAAGAACTTGTCATGCCCATCCAACTCACACGGAAGCAATCAAAGAAGCTGCTTTAGCTGTTGATAAAAGACCAATTCATTTTTAAAAAATTAAAATTCAATTACTATTAATCTATGAAAGTGCAGGTTCTATTACCTAAGATATTTAACTTCACTTTCACGTATAGCTCTAGACAAAAATCATTAAAACCTGGAGATTTTGTTGAAGTGCCATTTGGTAAAAATAAGGAGGTTGGGGTTGTATGGCCACAAAAAAGTTTTGAACTTAAAAAAATTAAAATTAAAAGTATAAGCACTAAAATTGAAAACTTGTCCTTAAATAAAGAATTAATTGATTTCATGGAATGGTTTGCAAAATACAATATGATGCCCCTAGGCCTAGTGTTAAAAATGTCTATAGGAAATAATCATAAATTGTTTGATAAAAAGGAAAAAGATTTTAATCTAGCTAGTAATAAAGTTATAAGATTTAATTTAAACTATGAACAAAAAAAAGCATTAGATTTTTTAAATACTAAAAATGATGAGTTTGATGTATCAGTTTTACAGGGCACAACAGGATCAGGAAAAACACTTGTTTACTTTGAAAGAATAAAAAAAATTTTAAAAGAAAATAAACAAGCATTAGTTTTACTTCCTGAGATCTTTTTAACAAACGAATTTAAAACTAGATTTGAAGATTTTTTTGGTTTTGAACCTGCAATTTGGCATTCAAAAATAACCCCAAAAAACAAAAGAGTTATCTGGAAAGGAATCATTAGGAATAAAATTAAATTAGTCGTGGGGGCAAGGTCGTCTTTACTTCTTCCATTTAAAGATCTTGGAATTATAATTGTTGACGAAGAGCATGACTCTTCTTACAAACAGGACGAAGGCGTAATATACAATGCCCGAGATATGGCAATCTCAAGAGCATCTATTGAAAAAATACCAATACACTTGATTACTTCTATTCCATCAATAGAAACATATAATAATATTCAAAATAAAAAATTTAGACATTTTAAAATTTTAAAAAGATATAATGAATATCCTTTACCAAAAACTAAAATTATAAATTTAAATATTAAAAAATTAAAAAATCGTTTTATCTCTGATGAGACTGTGGATGAAATTAAAAAATTTTTAAATAAAAAAGAACAGGTTCTTTTCTTTCTTAATAGAAGGGGTTACGCACCCTATCTGATTTGCAAGAAATGTGGATATAAACATATTTGTTCTAACTGTTCTATGTATTTGACTTATCACAAAACAAAAAATAGAGCTATTTGTCATCATTGTTCTTTTGAAAGAAACATTTCTAAAAGTTGTAATGACGGACAAGAATGTAAATTCATAATGTATGGACCAGGTGTAGAAAAGATATTTGAAGAAGTAAATAAAATTTTTCCAACTAATAGTATTGAAATTTTCTCAAGTGATTATTTAAAGAAAAAGAATCAAGCAAAATCTTTATTTACAAAAATTAAAAATAATAAAATTGATATATTGGTTGGTACTCAAATGATATCTAAGGGTTTTAACTTTCCTAAATTAAATTGTATAGTAGTTATAGATGCCGATTTTTCAGGAAGAGGTTATGATCTTAGATCTACAGAAAAAAATATTCAACTATATCATCAACTAAGTGGAAGAGCAGGAAGGTTTAGTTCTAACTCTCTCATAATCTATCAAACTTTGTCCCCAGAAGATGAAACACTGAATGAACTTATTAAAGATAATTCTGAGGAACTTTTAAAAAAAGAACTTTTTTTGAGAAAGAAAAATTCACTACCTCCTTTTGTTAGATTAATAGCAATAATTGTATCAGCCAATAAACATAGTTTAAGTATAGATGGAGCAAGAGAAATTAAAAAGCATCTTAAAAAAATAAATAATATTGAAGTATTTGGACCGGTAGACTCGCCTTTATTAAAGGTAAAAAAGAAATTTAGAACAAGATTATTGATTAGATCTAATAGCAAAAGTCTTGTTCAAAATAAAATTACAAAGCTTCTAAATTCCCTAAAAATATCAACGAAAATTAAACTCACGGTTGATGTTGATCCTGTAAATTTTGGATAATTGTCAAAAGGTAACTTGATCAACATATTTTCATGTGATACGACACGCTCATAATTTCACATTAACTTCAAACAATTAAAAATGAGCACAAATAAATCTTTCTCGACAGAAACTTCAGAAAGGTACTCTCGCGCATTATTTGAAGTTGCTTCTGAGTCCGGAGAGTTAGAAAAAACTGAAAATGATATAAAAATTTTTTTAACACTTCTAAATAATAGTTTGGACTTAAAAAACTTTATACATAATCCAACTCAATCTATAATTAACCAAAAAGATGTTATGAATCTATTATCCAATGAATTTAATTTTTCTAAAAATTTAAAAAATTTTTTTTCAATTTTAATCGAAAAAAGAAGAATATTTTTTGTAATAAAAATAATTAATAGCTTTTTAAAACTTTGTTCAAAAAAAAGAGGTGAGGTAAAAGCCTCATTGATTTCATCTAAAGAGCTATCCGATAAAGAATTAGAAACTATAGGTAAAGATTTGTCATCTTCAATGGGGTCGAAAATAAAATTTGATTATGAAATTGATAAAGAACTTATTGGCGGCTTTAAACTTCAACTTGGAAGTTTTATGATTGATACCTCAATAAAAAACAAATTAAAAAAATTTAAGCAAAGGATGTTAGAAAGCTAATATGCCTATAAATCCATCAGAAGTTACTAAACTATTAAAAGATCAAATTAAAAATTTTGGAGAAAAAGCAGAAGTTTCGGAAATTGGTAAAGTACTATCTGTTGGAGATGGAATAGCCAGAGTTTATGGATTAGATAATGTCCAAGCAGGAGAAATGGTTGAATTTGAAGATGGATCTAAGGGTATGGCATTAAATTTGGAAAATGATAACGTCGGAGTAGTTATTTTTGGAGACGATAGAAAGATTAAAGAAGGCGATACAGTAAAAAGAACTAATGCTATTGTAGATGTTTCAGTTGGCAAAGAGCTTTTAGGAAGAGTTGTAGATGGCCTAGGAAATCCAATTGACGGAAAAGGAGCTATTACATCTAAAAATAGAAAAAGAGTAGAAGTTAAAGCTCCAGGAATTATACCCAGACAATCAGTTAGTGAGCCGATGCAAACAGGTTTGAAATCAATTGACTCTTTAATACCTGTGGGAAGAGGGCAAAGAGAGCTTATTATTGGTGACAGGCAAACTGGTAAAACCGCAGTAGCTATAGATGCAATCATTAACCAAAAAAAAATCAATGAGTCCTCCGATGAGAAGAAAAAATTATATTGTGTATATGTAGCTATTGGACAAAAGCGATCTACAGTAGCACAAATTACAAAAACCTTAGAGGAGGCTGGAGCACTAAAATATACAACGATTGTTGCAGCAACAGCATCCGACTCAGCTCCTCTTCAATTTTTAGCTCCTTATACAGGATGTACAATAGGAGAATTTTTTAGAGATAATGGAATGCATGCACTTATAGTATACGACGACTTATCCAAACAAGCGGTAGCTTACAGACAAATGTCATTATTACTTAGAAGACCACCAGGAAGAGAGGCCTATCCAGGGGATGTGTTTTATCTTCATAGTAGACTTTTAGAAAGGTCAGCAAAATTAAGTGACAAAAATGGTGGTGGCTCCCTTACTGCTTTGCCGATCATTGAAACTCAAGCTGGAGATGTTTCAGCTTATATTCCGACAAATGTGATATCAATTACTGACGGACAAATTTTTTTAGAAACAGAATTATTTAACCAAGGAATTAGACCAGCGGTAAATGTTGGCTTATCTGTATCGCGAGTAGGATCGGCTGCCCAAACCAAAGCTATGAAAAAAGTTGCTGGCTCAATTAAATTGGAATTAGCACAATATAGGGAAATGGCTGCTTTTGCACAATTTGGATCAGATTTAGATTCATCTACGCAACAATTATTGAATCGTGGAGCTAAATTGACTGAACTTCTTAAACAGGATCAGTACTCTCCAATGACAGTAGCAGAGCAGGTTATATCTGTATTCACTGGAGTAAAAGGTTACCTAGATGATGTTGATTTAGACAAGATTAAAAAATTTGAAAAAGACATTTTAGAAAAAATTAAATCCGATAAACCAGAGATAATTGACTCTATTCAATCATCAGGAAAACTAGAGGAAGAAATAGAAAAATTGCTAATGCAAATTATCGAGGATTATAAAAAATAAAAATGCCTAGTTTAGATGATTTAAAGAAAAGAATAAAAAGTGTTAAATCAACACAAAAAATTACCAAAGCTATGAAAATGGTGGCTGCTGCCAAATTAAGAAAAGCTCAAGAAAGCGCTGAAAGAGGAAGACCTTACAGTCAAAGAATGCAAAATATAATATTGAATCTTACAAAATCTATCAATGATCCTCAAAATGCCCCGAAACTTTTAGTAGGAACTGGTGCTGATAAAGAATATTTATGCGTACTACTAACATCAGATCGAGGTTTATGCGGGGGTTTTAATTCTAATATTTGCAAACTTGCAAAAACAAATTTTAGAAAAATACTTAGTGAAGGTAAGGTATTAAAAATCATTACTGTAGGCTCAAAAGGTTTAGATCAAATCAAAAGGGATTTTGGAAAATATGTTATAAAAAAATTCAGCTTTAAGGACAAGAAGCAGATTTCTTTTAAAGAAGCTAATATAATTGGACATGAAATAATTTCATTATTTAATCAAAATCAATTTGATAAATGTATTTTATTTTACAATAATTTCAAAAACGTAATTACCCAAATTCCTCAAGCTCAACAAATAATTCCGGCTGAGCAAAATACATCAAATGACGTAGATGAAAAATCTTTCTTTTATGAATTTGAGCCAGATGAAGATGAAATTTTGGAAGATTTGTTACCTAAAAATATTTCTACACAAGTTTTTCGAGCTTTATTAGAAAATGCAGCCAGTGAACAAGGTTCTAGAATGACAGCAATGGATAATGCAACTAGAAATGCTGGAGATTTGGTTGATAAGCTGACAATTAACTATAACAGAAGTAGACAGGCATCAATTACGAAAGAATTAATAGAAATTATATCAGGAGCTGAAAGTTTATAAAATGAGTAAAAAAGGTAAAATTACACAAATAATTGGTGCAGTAGTTGACGTAAATTTCGAAACTGCCTTGCCAGAAATTTATACAGCTCTTGAAGTAAACAATGCAGGAAATAAATTGATTTTAGAAGTAGCTCAACATTTAGGTGAAAACGATGTGAGAACCATAGCGATGGATGCTACTGAAGGTCTAAAAAGGGGAGATGAGGTAACAAACACGAGTGCTCCAATAAGTGTTCCGGTTGGTCCTGAAACACTAGGAAGAATTATGAATGTTGTTGGAGAGTCTATAGACGAGAAAGGTGACATTAAAACAAAAGAACAATGGCCAATTCACCGAGCTGCTCCTAACTTTACGGATCAAGCGACAGAAACGGAACAACTTGTTACAGGAATTAAAGTAATTGATCTTTTGGCTCCATATGCAAAAGGGGGAAAAATTGGTTTATTTGGTGGAGCAGGGGTAGGAAAAACAGTTACAATTATGGAATTAATTAATAATATTGCAAAAGCTCATGGAGGCTTTTCAGTTTTTGCTGGTGTAGGAGAAAGAACTAGAGAAGGAAATGACCTTTATCATGAAATGATTGAGTCAGGTGTAATTAAAACTGATGGCAAAGGATCTAAAGCTGCTCTTGTTTATGGACAAATGAATGAACCACCTGGAGCGAGAGCAAGAGTTGCATTAACAGGTTTAACAGTGGCTGAATATTTTAGAGATAAAGAGGGACAAGATGTTTTATTTTTTGTTGATAATATTTTTAGGTTTACCCAGGCAGGATCAGAAGTTTCTGCACTACTAGGTAGAATACCTTCGGCCGTAGGTTATCAACCGACGTTGGCTACGGATATGGGAAACCTTCAAGAAAGGATCACCTCTACAGATAAAGGTTCAATAACATCTGTACAAGCTATATACGTACCTGCTGATGATTTGACAGATCCCGCTCCTGCAACTTCATTTTCGCATTTAGATGCAACTACGGTTTTATCAAGGCAAATAGCTGAAATAGGAATATATCCCGCGGTTGATCCCTTAGACTCCACCTCTAGAATCTTAGATCCAAGAGTTGTTGGTGAAGAACATTATAGAGTTGCTAGAGATGTGCAAAAAATTCTGCAAGCCTATAAATCTTTGCAAGATATTATTGCAATTTTAGGAATGGATGAGCTCTCAGAGGAGGACAAACTTACTGTAGCAAGAGCAAGAAAAATACAAAGATTTCTATCTCAACCATTTTTTGTTGCCGAAGTATTTACAGGCTCACCTGGGAAATTAGTTGATCTCGATGATACAATTAAAGGCTTTGATGCAATTTGCAAAGGAGAATACGATCATTTGCCAGAAGCAGCTTTCTATATGGTTGGAGGTATAGAAGAAGTAATTGAAAAAGCAGAAAAGTTGTCTAAAGATAGTAAATAGATAATGTCCGTTAAATTTAAAATTGAAATTATCACACCAGCTCAAACGATATTAAAATCAGAAGCGGAAGAGGTTACTATCCCATCATTCGAAGGGCAAATGGGCATTTTAAAAGATCATATTCCACTAATAACCTTTTTAAGACCTGGAATTATATTAATTAAAAATCAAGATGAAAAAAAATATTATGTTGAAGAAGGGACAGTGGAGTTTTCAAATAATAAACTTTTAATTTTATCATCAACTGTCAAAGATTTAAACACTTTCGACAAAAATTTAATTTATGATTTACTTAAAGAAGCTGAGATAAAATTTAAAGATAATAATTCATCAGATAAAGAAAAATATATCATTTCATATAAAATAAATACTTTAAGAAAAATTAGTCAATAATTAAATTTATTTCCTTAAGAAGATCAATATATAAATTTTTCTTAAAATTAACAATTATCTCAGGTAATTTTTTAGGTTTAATCCACTTCCATTCAACAAACTCAGGATGTTTCGTGTTAATGTTGATTTCACTATCTTGTCCTAAAAACCTTGTGATAAACCATTTTTGTTTTTGACCTCTAAATCTTCCTTTCCAAATAATGCCGATTAAGTTTTCAGGCAGTTCGTATTCATACATTTTATCTATTTCTTTAATAATATTAATATTTCTTATATTTGTTTCTTCCATCAACTCTCTTTTCATTGCTGTGATAAAATCTTCACCTTTATCAACACCACCCTGCGGCATTTGCCACCTGTCTCCTGGGTTATCTCTTCTTTTTCCCACGAATACTTGGTTATCATTATTTAAAATAATTATTCCAACCCCAGTTCTTAAAGGGAGATCATAATTATTCATAATATTTTAAGAATTAAAAAGCTTAATGGCGTAACTTAATTGATTATCTTTTTCAGAATTAATTTTAAAATCATCTCCAATTTCCTCTACTAAAATATCAGGAGTTACGCCCACTTCTGAAATAGATTTACCAGATGGCAGATAATATTTTGAAATGGTTAGTCTCATGCCTCCTCCATTTCTTAGCGGAATAATTGATTGAACTGAACCTTTTCCAAATGAATTTTCACCTAGAATAATTGCTCTTTTATGATCTTTTAAAGCACCAGCAAAAATTTCTGAAGCAGAGGCTGAACCGTTATTAATTAAAACAACAATAGGTTTTCCTTTTGTCTCATCACCACGTCTTGCAAAAAACTTTCTTGTTTCGGAGGCTTTTCTTCCCTTGGTCGAAACAATTTCTCCATCACTTAAAAAAAAATCTGTTATGTTAATCGCTTGCGTCAGTAATCCTCCAGGGTTATTTCTTAGATCAATGACATAACCTCTAATTTTTGAATTTTTTTCTAATTTTTTTATTGTTTTTAAAAACTGATTATCACTATTTTCGTTAAATGATTTAAGTCTGATGTATCCAATATTCTTCTTTTTGCTAATTATTTCAGAACTAACTGATTTTACCTCAATGATCTTTCTAATTATTTGAAATTCTAAAGATTTCTTTACATTTTTTCTTCTAATCGTAAGATTAATTGTTGTTCCTACAGGTCCACGCATTAATTTCACTGCTTCCATCAGAGATTTACCTTGAACTTGTTCTTTTCCGATCTTAACAATATAATCACCAGCTTTAATCCCAGCTATTTCAGCTGGAGTACAATCGATAGGTGATATTACTTTTACAACCCCAGCCTCCATGCCAATCTCAATGCCCAGTCCTCCAAATTCACCTCTAGTATCAGTTTGCATTTCTTTAAATAGTTCTGGAGACATGTAAGCAGAGTAAGGATCTAAAGATTGCAATACCCCGTTAATTGCAGAGTCCATTATTTCGCCTTGGTCTACATCATCTACATAATCTTTTTTAATATTCTCTAGTACTTCACCAAACAAATCTATTTTTTCATACAAGTCATTTTTTGAAAAAACCGCAGTCTCAAGTATTGTAAAAACGAAAACTACCAAAATTAAAATTTTTTTCATATCATGGCCTTTTCTTTTGGAATTTCTTCAGACCACATCTTCTCTAGATCATAAAACTCTCTTTTTTCCGGATGAAATATATGAACAATTACATCGTGAGCGTCAACCAACTTCCAATCATTGCTATCTTTTCCCTCAATACGGCAGCTGTCTAAGCCAATTTTTTTTAATTCTGCAATGAGTATTTCTGAAAGAGACTGAAGATGTCTAGAGGAAGTACCCGATGCAACGATCATATAATCGGCAATATATGATTTATTCTTTAAATTAATCGAGGTTATATTTTGAGCTTTGTTATCATCAAGAATTTTTTCAATATTATTTTTAATTTGAGTAATTTTCATTAATTATTTTTTTGAACTATTTTTCTAAGCTTCGATGACGAAAAGGAAAAATGTTTATTTTTAATAAATATAATTTTATTTTTAAAATATTTTACCACGGTTGAATTCTTACTCTTTCTATCATATCCCCTCCGAGAAAAAACAATTAATTTTACTAATTTAACAATTTTTTTCCAACTTTTCCACTTATGGAATTTAATTAAATTATCAGATCCAACGATAAAATAGATATTTTTAAGTTTTCTTTTATTAATTAGATAACTAATAATATTGATGACTCTTGATGACTTCACGGTTTTGTCTAAATATTCAACTTGAATTTTTTTTTCATTTTTTGATATTTTTTTGGCTAACTTCACTCTTTGTTTAAGAGAGTATAAGGGTTTGTTTTTGAAAGGATTTTTTTTTGTTACTATCCATAAAACTTTACTCAATTTAACTTTTTTTATTGAAATTTTTGATATTTCTAGATGCCCTCTATGTGGTGGATCAAAGCTTCCACCTAATAATCCAATTGATTTTTGAAAAGGTTTTACCATTAATTATGGTCTAATAATCCCTTTTCCAGAAACTAGATATTTATAAGATGTTAACTGGTTGATTCCAACAGGACCTCTTGGAGGAAGTTTGTTTGTAGATATTCCAATTTCACCTCCAAAACCAAATTCACCTCCATCAGCAAACTGAGTTGATACGTTATGCATTGCAATAGAGCTATTAACACTATTTAAAAAAATCTGGGCATTTTTTTTATTATCAGTAATTATACTATCCGTATGCATTGTACCATATTTTAGAATATGATTAATCCCTTCTCGTAAACTTTTAACAGTTTTAACTGAAATTATAGAGTCCAAATATTCTGTTCTCCAATCTTTCTCTTTTGCTTTTTTAAGTTTACCGTTGAACAACTTATTAATTTTATTATCTACTCTTACCTCACAACCTAAATTTATTAACGATTGAATGATTTCTTTTGCATGTGAACTTATTGCCTTTTCATCAACTAAAAGTGTTTCGACTGCACCACAAATACTCGTTCTTCGCATTTTTGAATTTATTATTAATTTTTTTGCCATCTCAATATTAGAAGTTTTATCTAGATACATATGGCATAAACCTTCGAGATGACCAATAACATGAATATTTGAGAATTTTTGAACTTTAGCTACCAAGCCTTTTCCACCTCTTGGAACAATTACATCAATATATGCGCTCATTTTTGATAATAAATAGTCTACAATTTTTCTATTTTTATTTTCAATGAATTGCACACAATTTTTATTAATATTATTTTTCTTAAGAGCATCTCTAAAAAGGTTAGCTAATAATTTATTGGAATTAAATGCTTCAGATCCACCTCTTAAAATAGAGCAATTACCAGATTTTAAGCAAAGAGCCGCTACATCTGCCGTCACATTTGGTCTACTTTCATAAATTACTCCTATTACGCCTATTGGAGTTGAGACTTTTTTTATTTTTAAACTATTTGGCCTTTGCCACTGTTCAAGAACTTGACCGATTGGATTCTTGAATTTAGCTATTTCATTTATTGAAAACCTTATGCCTTCAATACGTTTATCGTTAAGGATCAATCTATCAACAAGATGTTTTCTTTTTACATTTTTTATATCTCTTAAATTTTCCTTAATAATTTTTTTTTTATTAAAATTTAAAGATTTATTGTAGTTATCTAAAACTTTTATAATTTTTTTGTGCTTAACAGTTTTAATATCTTCGAATGCTTTTCTTGCATTTTTGCCAATAGTTTGTAAATAGTTCATTTATAATAATACCATATCATCTTTATGAATTATTTCAGTTTTACTTAAATATCCAAGAATTTTTTCAATCTCTTTACTTTGTTTCCCTTTAATCTTGTTTATTTCATTTGAACTAAAGGATGACAAGCCTCTAGCTAAACGATTATTGCTTTGATCTAAAATTAATATATTCTCACCCTTGCCAAAAATACCATCAACCCTAGTAACACCAGCAGCTAATAAACTTTTTCCATTCCGAAGCGCTTTTGAAGCACCATCATCAATTTTTATTATACCATTTGAAGTTAAAGATCCAATTATCCATTTTTTCTTGGCATCCAAACTTGAAACTTTGGGATAGAAATGTGTAAATTTTTCATTTTCAATCATGTTAGCAATTGGGTTATCCTTTTTACCATTTGCTATAAACATATGACTACCAGAGTTCATACAAATTTTTGCTGCCTCTAATTTTGTAATAATTCCTCCTGAACCATAATTATTTTTTGTTTTTTCAATAAGCGAAGTTATTTTATCATCAATAACTTCAACATTTTTTACAATTTTTTTGCTTTTAGACTTGTCGTATAAGCCATCTACATCAGAGAAAATTACTAAAATATCTGCACCAATTATTTGAGCAACTCTTGCAGCCAATCTATCATTGTCTCCATATTTAATTTCTGTCGTTGCTGTTGAGTCATTTTCGTTTACTATCGGAATAGCTTTTAATTTAAATAAATTATCAAAAGTTCTCCTAACATTTATAGCTCTTCTTCTTTGCTCAGTATCATCTGGGCTTATAAGAATCTGACCAGTTTTAATTTTATATTTATCGAATAATTTTTGAAATTCACCAGCTAAATGGATCTGGCCCACTGCTGCAATGGCTTGAGACATCTCTAGCTTTATTTTTTTCTTTTTGATTTTGAGATACTTTTGACCAAGCGCAATCGCACCCGATGATACAATTACAAAGTTTTTATTTTTACCATATTTTTTTATATCTTTAATAAGAGATGTTACCCATTTTTTTTTAAAAATACCTTTACTATCTACAACAGTAGAAGATCCAAGTTTTAAAACAATTTTTTTTGAGTTTTCAATTAGCATTTTTTATAAGAAGTTTTTTAATTTTTTTAATATCTTTGTTGGAAAAAACTGAAATAATTTCATACTTAGATTTAATTTTTTTTTTAAATTTAGCTAATTTTTTACTTATTTCTTTATCTTCTAGTAAATCTGATTTATTAAAAAAAATAATCTCCTTTTTTTTTGTTAGATTTTTATCATAAGTTGATAATTCAAACTTTATCTTTTTATAGGAACTTATCAAATCTTCCTCTGAAATATCTATAAGATGGAGTAACACTTTACATCTTTCTATATGACGTAAAAATTTATCACCCAGGCCTACTCCTTTATGGGCTCCTTCAACTAAACCAGGTATGTCCGCTAAAGTTACCTCTTTTCCATCATAGTAGGTGACCCCTAAATTTGGATTTATAGTTGTAAAAGGATAATTAGCTATTTTAGGCTTGGCTCGTGTTAATGCAGCTAACAAACTAGATTTTCCAGCATTAGGTTTTCCTATTATACCAATATCTGCAATAACCTTTAATTGCAACCAAATCCAAAACTCTTCTCCAATTTTACCGCTAGTTTTTTTCTTTGGAGCTCTATTTGTTGAACTCTTAAACCTTACATTACCTAGGCCACCTTTTCCACCTGACGCAACTAAATACTTTTCCTTATTATTTATAAAATCATAAATTAAAGTATTATTATCTTCCTCGTATATTTGAGTTCCTACAGGCACTTTTAAAATTAAATCCTGACCACTAGCACCAGTTCTATTTCTTTTACTTCCTGGTTTGCCATGTTGAGCTTTAAAATGTTGTGCATATCTAAAATCAATTAAAGTATTTAAATTTCTATCAGACTCTAAAATTATTGATCCTCCATTTCCACCATCACCACCATCAGGCCCACCGTATTCAATAAATTTTTCCCTTCTGAAACTTGCGGAACCAGAACCACCATTTCCAGCTTTAATATATATTTTTGCTTGATCTAAAAATTTCATTATAGATATAATATAAATAACTTACGTTATTTATTTATTAATTGGGGATTACAGAAACAAAAGTTCTGTTCAACTTGGATTTTTTAAATTTCACTTTCCCTTTAACTAAAGAAAATATTGAGTGATCTTTTCCCATACCAACATTGTCACCAGGGTGAATTTTCGTTCCTCTTTGTCTTACAATAATATTTCCAGGTATTACTAATTGATCACCATATTTTTTTACTCCAAGACGTCTGCCTTTGCTATCTCGGCCGTTTTTCGATGATCCACCTGCTTTTTTTGTTGCCATTTGTTTGTCCTATTTTTTAACTACTTTCTTTTTTGAAGCAGCTTCTTTCGAGGTTATTTTCTTAGATATCGAAACTTTTGCTTCATCTATTACTTTACCATCTTTTGACAATATTTTTGTAATTTGTATTTTTGAATGTCGTTGTCTATGTCCATTCTTTTTTCTTGAATGCTTTCTTCTTCTTTTGTGAAAAATTAAAACAGTTCTGTCTTTTACGTTATCAAGTAGTTTTGCTTCTACCATTGCCCCGTTAATGCTAGGGCTACCAATTTCAGTATTTTTATCATCGTTTAGAAGTAAAACGTTTTTAAATTTGATAGTCTCACCCACTTTTGCTTCAAGTTTTTCTATTTCTAATATTTTACTTGCAGACACTTTGTATTGTTTTCCACCAGTTTCAATTATTGCAAATGACATAATTTTTACCTTTAAGTTTCAAGGCAATATAGCCCCCAATATTACCAAGTCAAGATTATTGAGCTAAAAATTGTCTTTTAGATCACGTAATTTAGTAAATATTTCTAGATCTGAGCCTTTTCTAAAATTTAGTGCTTCTTTAACATCTGGATCATTGAATCTGAGAAATATATTAGTTTGAATTTCATTTCTTATTGTAGAGGGAATTGTAGGTTAGCTGTCTTTGATTGCTTTTTCAACTATTTTTTCTCTATCTTTTAAATAAATATTATTAGGATTGAATTTAAGACAAAATTTCAAGTTATTCTTTGTATACTCATGTCCACAGTAAATTTTGGTGTCTAAAGGTAGATTTTTAATCTTATTTAAAGAATCAAACATTTGTTGGTACGTTCCCTCAAAAACTCTACCACATCCTAAAGAAAACAAAGTATCACCAGTAAATACAGTTTTTTCTTTTTTAAGATAAAATGCGATATGACCCGAAGTATGACCTGGAATGAATAAAGTTTTAAAATTTAGATCACCAATTTTAAATTCTTGTTTATCTTTAAGTAGGATATCTATTTCTGGTATTCGTTTTTTATCACTCTCAAATCCTAATATTTTTGATCCATATTTTTTTTTGAGCTTATTGTTTCCTCCTACGTGATCAAAGTGATGATGTGTATTAAGTATATAATCTAATTTTTTGTATTTTTGATCTATTATTTTATTACATGGCTCAAAATCAGATGGATCAATAATTGCTACTTTACCGGAGTAACTATCTTGAATTAAGTAACTGTAATTATCATTGAGACATGGAATAATATCTAATTTCATTTTACCCTATTAAAAAAACTCCTAATTTTGAAAACAAATTTTTTATTTCTAAGTTACTTCTTTTTATTAATGAAATATTGTCCTCATTAACCCCAATTACTTTTTTAATATTAATATTATTGTTTGTGCAATAATTAAAAAGATCTTTTATTGTACACATATGTAAGTTAGGAGTATTATACCAAGAGTTAGGTAGAGTTTTTGTAACTGGCATTCTACCAAAAAATAATAAACTTGTTCTTACTTTCCAATAACCAAAATTTGGTATTGAAACAATTACAGATCTTCCAATACGAATCAATTCATTTAAAACTTTATCAGGTTTGTAGAATGCTTGAAGGGTTTGGCTTAGCACTACATAATCAAATGATTGGTTAGGAAATTGATAAAGCTCAGTTTCTGCATTACCTTGTATTACCGTTAAGCCTTTATTCAAACATTCTTGTACATTATTTTGATCAAGTTCTAACCCTCTTGTTTCAATATTTTTTTCTTTTACAAGAAAGTTCATTAAAGAACCATCTCCACAACCCACATCAAGTACTCTTGAATTATTAGGTAGTAGGTCTGCAATTACTTTAAATTCTTTTTTCATATTTTAAATTTTTCATACATCGAGTCTATAAAAGCTTTAAGTGTTTTTAAAAATTCAAGTTCGTTTAATAAAAAAGAGTCGTGACCTTTATCAGTTTCTATCTCAGAGTACGACACATCTACTCCAGAAGCATTTAGGGCAATTACTATGTCTTTATTTTCTTTAGTTGTGTAAAGCCAATCAGAAGAAAATGAAATTACTAAAAACTTTGTTGATTGATTTTTAAAAGCTTCAACCAAGCCACCTTTAAATTGTTTTGATAAATCAAAATAGTCCATCGCTCTCGTGATATACAATATTGAATTTGCATCAAATCTTTCTACAAAAGAACTTCCTTGGTGTCTCAAATAACTTTCAACTTGAAAATCTGCATTAAAACTAAATTCATAATCTGCTTTCTCTTGAAGTTTTCTTCCAAATTTTTCCTGCATACCTTGTTCTGACAAATAGCTTATATGACCAACCATTCTTGCTACAGCAAGACCATTTTTAGGTTGTGTATTTTTTAGGAAATATTTTCCATTATCCCAAACAGGGTCTGCCATTATCGCCTGTCGCGCCAATTCATTTAAAGCAATATTTTGAGCGCTATGACTTGAACTGCAAGCGATAGGAATTGCTGAAAAAGTTTTATCTGGAAAAGTAGTACAAAATTGTAAGAGTTGCATGCCTCCCATAGATCCTCCTGTTGCACATAAAAGTTTTTTAATACCAAGATGATCAAGAAGAGACTCTTGTGCTCTAACAATATCTTTAATTGTAATTACAGGAAAATCTAATCCATAAGGCTGATTTGTCTCTTTATTAATATAACTTGGTCCTAAAGAACCCATGCAACCACCTATAACGTTTGCACAAATTACAAAATATTTGTTTGTATCAATAGCTTTTCCTGGCCCAATAGCTGTAACCCACCAACCATCCTTTTTAGTCACAGGATTTGTTCCAGTTACAAATTGGTCACCTGTTAATGCATGGAATACTAAAACAGCGTTATCTTTACTCTTGCTGAGTTCTCCATAAGTTTCATATGCCAGAGGAAAATCTTTAATAGTCTTACCACAGTCAAGTTTGAGTGGCTTAGTGACAATAATTTTATTTATATTCTCAGTTTTTCTATTCATCCAAAAAAAAAGCCCAGCTAAACTGGGCATCTCCCTTTTTAGCTAAATTTAT
>MDTB01081645.1_pt1 | contig 33145 bp, 34 predicted proteins | sample 811161 | NCBI WGS metagenome assembly MDTB01 (sample SAMN05326650, study PRJNA326480) | marine metagenome | isolation source: seawater | place: Mediterranean Sea | collected 2009 | reverse complement strand
AATCATTGTTAGGGCAAAACCACCTTGAATTTGAAAAAGTGCATCAATTATTTTATCAATTATTTTTGTTCTTTTTGATTTAGCAATTAGTTGAACAATTGTTTCTGTATCACTTGTGGTTCGAAAAATTGCTCCGTCTTTAACTAAGTTTTCTCTTAGACGCAAAGCATTTGTTAAGTTTCCGTTATGTGCAATTGCTATTCCCCCTCCATGAAGATCAGCAAAAAAAGGTTGAATATTTCTCATAGAAGTTTCACCAGTAGTAGAATAACGATTATGACCAACTGCAAATTTGCCAGGTAGTTTTTTTAGGACATCTTTGTTAGTAAAATTGTCACCTACTAGACCATGTCTTTTCTCTGAATGAAAAGTTTTTCCATCAAAAGAGACTATCCCACAACCTTCTTGACCTCTATGTTGTAAAGCATGAAGTCCTAATGCTGTTATAGCAGAGGCATCATCAATATCGTAAATTCCAAAAACACCACATTTTTCATTAATATTTTTCATTTTTAAATTTTCTCAATTTCTTGTTTTGTGTTTTCGATATCTTTTCTCTGAGGAAACTCTTCTATTAATAATTTACTTCCTTTTTCAGTTATTGAAAAAAAATATGAATTTTTTAAAGACATATCCCATTTTTCATAAGAATAAAACCAATTAACGATTGAAAAGATACACACAATGAAAATATAGCCTTTAAAAATACCAAAGAAAAATCCAAAAACTTTATCTACCGATCCCATACCAGTGTAAGAAAAAAGTCGACCCATAGATTTGCCAGCAAGAATCAAAACAAACAATGTTATTATATAAACCGCTATTCCTAAGCCAATCCCAGCAATGTACTCATTATCAATATAATCTGAAACATAGGGCTCTATCTTTGGAACTAAAATTATTGTAATTACTAGAGCCAAAACCCACTTTAAAAATGACATTAAACTTATAAAAAAACCTTTAGTAAAACATTGAATAGAAAAATAGGTTATGAAAATTATAAAAATTATGTCAAATAAAACAATATTTTCTCTTACAAAAGATGTAAAACTATCCATTTTTAAATGGTTTAAAAGTTAAGATTAATTTTGGAAGTAGAGTTAAAACCGAAATCATTGCAAGCAACATAGCAATTCCAGTAAAAACACCAAAATAAATAGTTGGTATAAAATTGGACAGCACCAATATTGAGAAACCAAAAACTATTGTTACTGACGTATTCAATATAGCAACACCAACTGTGTCATGACACTTTTCTAAAGTTTTATTATAATCTTTGATTTTTTTAAATTCTTCTCTAAATCTATAAATATAGTGAATGCTATTATCGACAGCTATACCAATTGTTATTGCAGCAATAGTTATTGTCATCATATCAAGCGGTATCCCCAACAAACCAATAATACCTAGAATTAAAAATGCAGCCATAAAATTAGGCACGACTCCAATTAAAGATAAAGTAATGTTTCTAAACAAAATTAAAAACATTAAAGTTATTCCAGCCATCACAACGCCTAAAGTTAATATTTGTGATTTAAACAAGCTTTGTAAAAGATTGTTAAACAAAATCAAAACACCCGCTAGTTTAAACTCATCTTTCTTAAGTCCCAATTTATTTTCTAAATCATAGTTAATTTTTTTTATTAAATCGTTTCTTCTAAGATCATCTTTTGAGTCTAGAATCCTTAAACTTATTCTTGCTTCATCATTTTTTATAGAGATATATGGGTCCACAATTTCTTTTTTAATTTCATCTGGTATTTTTGTGTATAAAACTCCCATTTCTAATCCCTGGAGTTTTTTTCCATCACTAAGGTCCTCTGCAACTCTAACCATTGAAGCAAAAGATATAACTTTACCTACCTCATCTAAATTATCTAAATAATCGTGTACTTTAGTTATTCTATCTATCTTATTCCTAGTAAACCAATACTTCTCATCATCTGTTTCTTCTTCTTCCCATTCATCATCTGAATCATCTTTTTCTTTTTTAGGAAATTTTACTATTACATCAAGAGGAGTTGTTCCGCCGAGACTACCGTCAATTAGCTTCATCCCTTTATAAATTTCAGTATCTTTATCAAAATAATTTATAAAACTATTTTCTACTTCAAGCTTAGTTATTCCGTAAATGCTAACAAAGATAACTGCTATAGCTGATGTAAAAATTATTTTAGTATTTTCTTTTGCAACCTTGCTTAAAAAAGAAGTAATTTTTGATTTTTTTTCTTCTCGAAGGTTTGAAGTCTTCCCACTTAAAATACTTAATATTGCTGGCAGCAAAATAAAAGTTACAGTCATTGAAACTAGCAATCCTACAGTCATCATCCACCCAAAATCTATGATAGGTTTTATTTCACTAAATATTAAAGATAAAAAAGCGCAAATAGTTGTGAGCACAGTATAAAGAATTGGCCAAAACATTTTACCAGCAGTCCAATTTAAAGCCTGGCTATTTGTAACGTTTGGATTTTCTTTTCTAAATTGTAAATATCTTACACTCATATGAATGTTCATTGCCATGGTAAGTATCAGCATTAGGGCGATAAAATTTGATGATATTACAGTTACTTTCCAACCAACTAATCCTAAAAAACCAACCATTATAGTTACTGAAAAAAAACAACTTAAGAGAGGAACGAATACCCAAAGCAAGCTTCTAAAAACAAACCAGAGTGTAAAAATAATAAAAAGAAAAACTCCCACTCCAAAAACTACAATGTCATTTTTTATGAAAGTCATCATGTCGTCAGCGATCATAGGAATTCCACCAAGATATATTTTGGGAGAACTTGGACTGCTATTCTGGTATTGATTTATCAAACTTCTGATCTCTAATATATTTTGATGATTCCTCTGGTTATATAATTTCTTATAAAGATCGTATTCCTTTGAAAATTTTTTAAATTCTTTTTTCTCCTCTGATGATAATTCGCTATTATATTTTTTATTTAAATAGTCATTTTTTCTTTTAATAAATTCAGATAATTTTTTATCAGGATTGATATAAACTATTATACCAGTAGTTTTTCCATCTTCGCTAATTACAAAATTTTTGTAAATTGGGCTATTTATAATTTCATCATATCCTCTTTTCAAATTAACATCTTTACTAGATAAAGTTTTATAATTTTTAATTCTTTCAGCTAGTGGTTCATCATTATTTTTTAATAGAGGAACATCCAAAATAGTTATTACATTGCTTGACCATTCAAGATTAGATAGGTCATTTTTTAATTCTCTGAGATTTTTGATTGTATCAGAGGACAACAACTCATCTTTTGGAGTATAAGTGAGAACTAAAAAATCCTTAGATCCATATTTGCTATTTACCTCTCTTAAGTATTTTAAATCCGGATCATTTTCTAAAAGCAATGTATCCGAGGAAGCATCAAGTTGAAAACTTTTTGCAAAATAACCAAAACTTACAAGTATTAAGATTAGTATTAGTAAAGTAAATTTAGGTTTTCCGATGACGTTATTTTTGTATAAATTAGAAAAGGTCACTTTTTTCAGATATAGCTCAAAAAAAGATAATTTAAAATTACTTATTTTTAACTAGTTTTGCTGACATCCTTGAATTTAGTGTAAATACCCTCAAATTCTACCTTAACATTGCCAGTTGGGCCATGCCTTTGCTTACCAATTATTATATCTGCCGCACCAATAACTTCGTTCATCTTGGACTGCCATTCGGCATGTTCGATTGTTCCAAGTTTAGGTTCTTTTCGCTCTAAATAATACTCTTCTCTAAAAACAAACATAACAACATCGGCATCTTGCTCAATTGATCCAGACTCCCTCAAGTCTGAAAGCTGAGGCTTCTTGTCATCTCTCTGTTCTACGGCTCTTGATAACTGTGATAAAGCTAAAACAGGAACCCCAAGTTCTTTTGCTAAAGCTTTAAGACCTTGAGTTATTTCAGATATTTCTTGAACCCTACCATCATATCTTTTAGACCCTGTCGTCATTAATTGAATATAATCCACGACTATCAAATTTAATCCAAACAATCTTTTTATCCTTCTTGCTCTATTCGACAAGGTGGCAATTGTTATAGCCGGAGTTTCATCAATGACCAAAGGTAGATCATGTATACTTCTTGAGGTTTCAATAAGTCGATTAAACTCTTCTTCTGTAACCTTACCTCTTCTAATATCATTTGATTTTATTCTTGATTGTTCAGATATTATTCTTGTTGCAAGTTGCTCTGACGACATCTCTAAAGAAAAAAAGGCTATTGAATTTTTTTCATTGTTATCTAAGATTTTTTTTGCTGCATAATACGCTATATTAGTAGCTAATGCAGTTTTACCCATAGATGGTCGACCGGCAATTATTACTAAATCAGATTTATGAAGGCCTCCAAGTCTCTCATCTAAATCATTTAGTCCTGTTGGTATACCAACAATTCCCTGATCACTCTTCATTGCATTTGTTGCCATTTCGATTGTTTGATCAAGAGCTTGGTCAAATTTTAAAAAAGACTGATTAAAAGTACCTCTTTCTGCCAGATCAAATAATAATTTTTCTGTATCCTGAATGATATCTTCTCCAGTTCTATCTTCTTTCTCATCAACAGCATCTTCTGATAGATTTTCCGAAATTTTAACCAATTCTCTTTTTACGTATTTTTCGTGTATAATTTTTGCATAATCAATTGATTGTTTAGTAGATGAAGAAAAACGAGTTAGCTTTACTAGATATTCAGTTCCACCAACATCAGAAAGACTTTCGTCTTTTTCAAAAGGCGTTTTTAAAGTGATCGGATTTGCAATCATTCCTTTATTGTGAAGCTTTTCAATCATATTATAAATTTTTGAATGAATTGGGTCATAGAATTCTTTAAAATTTATAATATTTGCCACTTCATCGATTATGTCATTATTAACCAAAACCGATCCTAAAAGAGCCTGCTCAGCATCAATATTTGAAGGCAATTTTTTCTCTTGTTTGAATGTACCTATTTTGAGATTTTCCATTTAAAGGAAGATTTTATCTCAGCAAAAGTTTTTTTTAAAAACAAAAGTTATCAACTTTTTTTTTCAACTGTGGAAAAAGTGGTTTACTTAGCTTCCTTTTTTTCAACCAAGACATGCAATTCTGCTATGACTTCTGAATGAAGATTTACTGTTAAAGAGTAGTTTCCTGTTTTTTTGATCTCTTTTTTTAAATCTATTTGAGATGGATGGATTGTCTCCTTAAATTTCTCAGACAAATAAATCGAAATTTCTTTTGGCTTTATAGAAGCAAACAAGTCACCATTTTCTTTACTTTCTTTTTGAAAAATTAATTTTTGACTTTTTATTTTGTCAAATATCTTCTTTGCATTTTTCTTCTGTTCTAAGTTTTTTTTACTAATTTCCTCTTTTTTTTTCTTAAACAAGGCTTTATTTTCATCATCTGCTCTTAAAGCTTTTCCAGTTTTAAGAAGGAAATTTCTGCCATAGCCATCTTTTACTTTAACAATGTCTCCCATTTTTCCTAAATTTCTAATATTTTCTAGCAATATTACGTTCATTTAAATTAATCCTAAAAATTTTGCTCTTTTAATAGCCAGTGACAAAGTCCTTTGTTTATTTTGGCTTACCGATGTAATTCTTGATGGTAAAATTTTACCTGTGTCAGATATGTATTTTCGTAGAAGTCTTAAATTTTTATAATCAATTTCAGGAGAATCTTTATTTGATAAAGGACAGCTTCTTTTAAATCTTATTTCAGGTTTTTTAAACAGGCTAAGTTTGTTTGGTCCTCCAAATTTATCACCTCTTTTTTTCTTTTTATCTCTTCTCATTAAATTTTTTATTCTCCTCAAAATAATTTTTTTTTAGGTCAAGTTTCTTACATTTTACTGTAAGATAGCGTATTACTTTATTTTCGATTGAAAGTTTTTTTTCAATATCCTTAACAACCTCGCTATTAGCTTCAAATTTAAAATGAACAAATATACCTTTTCTATTTTTGCTTATTTTATGTGAGAGATTTAACACCCCCCATTTTTCAGTTTTGAGCAATTTACCTGATTTTTTTATTATTTCTGAACATTCGTTAATAATGTTGTTAACATCTTTATCAGAGACGTCTTGTTTTCCAACAAATGTATGTTCATAAAAACTCATTTTTGATTAAGTTGCGTCTTATACTATTTAAATTTTGTTTAGACAATAGTAATAATAGGAATTAACCAATAAAATTAAAATGAAAGCACTATTATTTCCTGGTCAGGGGTCACAATTTGTAGGGATGGGAAGGGATCTTTTTAAAAATTATAATTTAGTTAAAAAAATTTTCAAACAAGCAGACGAGAAACTGAATTTTAAACTTTCTCAAATAATCTTAGAAGGTCCCGAGAACGAACTTAAATTAACTCAAAATACACAACCAGCCATTTTAACAATCAGTTATTCTATTTTTAAATTAATCAAAGAGGAATTTAATATTGATGCAAATAAAGATGTTAAGTTTTTTGCAGGGCACTCTTTAGGAGAATATAGCGCTCTTGTTTGTTCTAACTCATTAAATTTTTTAGATGCATTGTATCTTTTGCATGAGAGAGGTAAGTCTATGCAGGAAGCGGTCCCAGAAGGAACTGGCTCCATGCTAGCAGCAATGGGAATAAAACTTGATGAATTAGAAAAACTTGTTCAAAAGCTAACCAATGATTTTGGTGTATGTGAGGTTGCAAATGATAATTCAGAAGGTCAAATTATTTTAAGTGGACACGTCAAAGCCATAAATGAAATGAATAAGATTTTAAAAAATATGAAAAAAAGATCAATTTTTTTACCAGTAAGTGCTCCATTTCATTGCTCATTAATGAAACCTGCGGCAGAAAAAATGGAGTCAAAAATAAAAAATACATCTTTTAAAAAACCTGAAATAAGTTTAGTTACTAATGTTACGGCCAAAGAAACAGTCAACTCTGACGAAATTAAAAATCTTTTGGTTAAACAGATTGTTTCAAGAGTAAGGTGGAGAGAAAGTGTATTATATATGATCCAGAATGGAGTAAATGAATTTATTGAAATTGGACCTGGAAAAGTGCTATCTGGACTTATTAAAAGAATAAATGACAAAGTTTTGTCTAAAAGTATAAATACAATTGAGGAAATTAAAAATTTTAAATGATTGATTTTAAAAACAAAAAAATTTTGATAACAGGTGCTACCGGAGGAATTGGTAAAGCACTTGTAAAAAAATTTGTTTCACTTGGAGGAACCGTTCTTGGCACAGGAACAAAATCCGAAAAGTTAGATTCGCTAAAAAAAGATCATCCAACTATTAAAATCAAAAAGTTTAATATATCTGAACATTTAGCAATTGAAGAATTTATTGATGAGTCAGCATCGGAACTAGGAGGGTTAGATATTTTGGTTAACAATGCAGGAGTTAATTTTGACAACCTATCTTTAAGAATGAAAGATGAGGAATGGAAAAAAGTAATTGATATAAATTTAACATCTACTTTCTTATTATCTAAGTATGCTATTAAAAGTATGTTAAAAAATAAATTTGGAAGAATAATAAATATTACATCGATAGTAGGTCATACGGGAAATCTTGGTCAGGCAAATTATTCAGCTTCTAAAGCAGGTATAGTTGGAATGTCAAAAAGCTTAGCTATTGAATATGCAAAAAAAAATATAACAGTCAACTGTGTTTCTCCTGGATTTATAGTATCAGACATGACCATGAATATAGCAGAAAAGGTTAAATTATTTTTAACCTCAAGGATTCCTATGGGAAAACTTGGCACAGGAGAAGATGTTTCAAATTGTGTTGCCTTTTTGTCTTCTGATTCTGCATCATACATTACTGGAGAAACAATCCATGTTAATGGCGGAATGTATATGTCTTGACAAAGAAATAAAATTCTTTAATAACAATTTTAAAACATTCTTAAGGAAATATTAAATGACAAAAAATGTAAGTGCCACAGTTAAAAAGATCGTCGCAGATCACCTTGGCGTTGACGAGCAAAAGGTTACCGATGAAGCAAGTTTCATTGATGATTTGGGAGCTGATAGTTTAGATACGGTTGAACTAGTCATGGCTTTCGAAGAAGAATTTGGATCAGAGATATCGGACAGCGAAGCAGAAAAAATTTTAACTGTTGGAGATGCTATAAAGTTTATTGAGAGCAAAAGTAACTAAGAATTATTTTTAGTTAATGCGTAATAGTACTAATCCTCTCATGCTAGTTCTATCCTCTCCATCTGGGGCTGGAAAAACCACACTATCCAAAAAAATTCAAGAGTCAGACAATACATTTAAAGTATCTGTTTCTCACACAACAAGGAAAGCTAGGCCAAACGAATTAGACGGTTTAGATTATCACTTTGTTAACAAGGAAAAATTTCAAGAATTAATAGACAAAGGGTCATTTTACGAATACGCAAAAATTTTTGATAACTACTACGGGACGTCAAAATCTTCAATAAACCAAATTACTGATAACGGTTTAAATGTTCTATTTGACATTGATTGGCAGGGAGCAGCTCAATTAAGTAAATACAAAAACCTAAACTTATTAAAAATTTTTATACTACCTCCAAGTATAGAAGAACTTGAAAAAAGATTAATATTGAGGAATCAAGATGATAAAAATGCAATCAAAAGAAGACTTAGCACATACTCTAAAGATATAGTTCACTCCAAAAATTATGACCATGTAATTGTTAATGACAATATCGAAAAATGTTTTACCAAGATTAAAAAAATAATTTCAGATCATTTAAAAAAGAATAACTAGTTTTTTTTACTCTTCTCATAAAATTCTGTAAGCCTATAATAGTTGTCAAAAGACAATTCTGATGGTCTCGATTTAAGATTTATACTTAATTTTTTTGCCAATTCTAAATGATTTTTAAATAGTTTAGAAAAAACTTTATTAATCATTTTTCGCTTATTAGAAAAAAAAATTTTTGTGATTTCCTCAAGATTTTCAACTTTATTTATTTTATAATCTATTTTTTCTCTGGGTCTAAAAACTATAATTTTAGAATCTATTTTTGGAGAAGGAAAAAAACACTTTCTAGAAATCTTGAAATGATCTATTACTTCTAATTTAAAATTAGCAAGAATTGAGATTCTGCTATAATCTTTGGTATTTGGTTTTGCTAAAATTCTATCAGCCACTTCATTTTGAAACATAAATATAATTTTTTTATAAAAAGGTGGCCAAAAATTTACCTTAATAAAATTAGCCAAAATCTGTGTAGAAATATTGTAAGGAAGATTTCCAAAAACTACAACTTTACTCTCCCGATGATTGTTTAAATCATATTTTAAAATATCATTGTTTAATATTTTAATTTTATCATTTCCATTAAACTTGTTTTTTAAAATTTCACAAAATCTTGTATCTTTTTCTACTAGAAAAATAGATTTCGGATTCTTTTTGTATATATAGTCTGTCAAATTTCCTGAACCAGGGCCAACTTCAAAAATTCTTTGGTTACATAATTGTTCTATATTTACTATTTTATTAATAATATTTTTATCTATTAAAAGATTCTGGCCTAAAGACTTTTTAAGTTTTAACATTAACTTTTTTAAAGAAATTTAAACAATTTATCAAACTTTGAGGGTTACTCTTGTTTTTTTTTATAATCTCTAGTCCCACTCCATGATCAGGGGAAATTCTCAAAAAAGGAAGGCCAACGGTTACATTTATAGCATCAAATTTGAATAATGCTTTAAAGGGGGACAGAACTTGATCGTGGTACATTCCAATTAAAACATCAAATCCTTTTTTTTTATATTCTAAAAAGGCAGTATCAGGTGAAATTGGTCCATGAACAGATACCCTTTTTTTTCTTAATGAATTAATAGCGGGTATAATAATTTTTTTTTCTTCAGAGTCCATTCTGAATTCATCATTATGGGGATTCAAACCTAAAATTCCAATTTTTGGTTTAAACCTGAATCTGTATTTAAAAAAATTATTAATAGAAAGAGTTTTTAACACAATTTTTTTTATAGAAATATTTTTTGAAACAGATTTTAATTTAATATGGGTTGTAATTGGAGATACAGACAAAGCTTTATTATAAATAAGCATACACTCACTTCCCAGCATCCCCTTTTTTTTGGCTAAAAATTCAGTAATACCACTAAAATTTTTTTCTGAAAAAAAATCTTTTTTATTTATCGCACAATTTATCAAGCCAATTATTTTTTTTCTCTCCAGTAATCTAAGAGCTAATTTAAAGGATTCTTTAATGTATTGTTTTTTATATTTTGTTGAAACCATGAATGGTTTTTTAAAATTTAAAGGAACATCGTATATTAACAAATTCTTTTTAAAATTTTGATTTTTAATTCCGTCTATCTTTTTTAAATTAAAGTTATAACCCATTGATTTAAATTGTTTTTTTAAAAGATTGAAATTTCCAATTATGAAAAAATTTAATTGTCCAAATTTTTCTTTTCGTTTCCAAGTCTTTGCTATAATTTCAGAGTTAATACTGTTAGGCTCTCCACTTATTATTCCAACTATCTTCTTCATAAAAATTTAACTTTTATTCTTTTTTCTAGATCTGAGTAATGAGAATTAGAATACATTTCTAATTTTTTCATTTTCTCTTCTTCGACTACATTTCTTTTAATAATCTCTAAATTATAATCAGTAATTTTTTCGTCAATTTTTTTGATAAAAACTACAACATCTCCAACAAGAATTGGTTTGCTAATATCACCTACTTTTAAGTTTTTTATATTTTGATAAATTTGCTTTGATAATTTTTTTTCATTTATCCACCCTATACTACCACCTTTTATGGCAGTAGGAGATATGCTAAATTTTTTTGCAGTATCTTCAAAACCATTTTGTTCTATCTCAGATAATATTTTATTAGATGTAGTTTCTAAATTTTCGTTTGATAAGCTCACTTGTATTTCCGATAAAAGAATCAATTTTTCAGATTTAAATCTTTCTATTTCAGAATTAATTTTATCTTCAATTTCAAGCGTATTTATAGATACTTTTTTATTATATAATTTAAAAATTGCACTGTTCCATTTCAGATCTATTTCAAATCTAGCCACCAGATCTTTATATTGAAGATTATTCTGCTCTAAAAAATTTTTTAGTCCATCTATATCAAAACCAAGTTTTTTAGCAATATTAGTAATTTGATTATTAAGATCTTTTGAATTGTACTTTTCTATTTTTAGCCTTTCAATTTCATTTTTTTTGATTGCTCTTTTAACCAAAGATTGTATGGCAATATCTTTAAGTTCTTTTTTATTATTTTCATTAACTTTTATATCAGACAAGATAGCTATAAATTTTATCTCTTTTCCTAAATCTAATCTTGTTATTGGATGATTTCCAACAGTTATTATTACTGAGTTATTTTTTCCAAAAGCCGAATTTTCTTGAGAAAGTAATAAAAAAAAAACAATTAAAAATTTTTTTAATAATTTTTTTTTCATCTATCTATTGTCGGCAGGGAAACACCACCAAATGGAAAAAGCGAAACATTAAACATTAATGTGTCTGATGCCTCTATATCACGATCTGTATAAAATTCTCTTCTGTATACTAACCCGGCTCTTAAACAGTCATTTACATAATTATAGGCTAAATTATAAAACTCTGTAGAGTCGGTTTCTAGATTTTTTTTCAAATCAAAACTTAAATTATTAGATTTATTAATTTCTATTTTAAAGTCAGACTTTAAATAAGAGTTATTTCCAATATGATTGTTTTCTTCAAGATAACCAATATTAAATTTTGCATTTCCCAGAAGTAAACTTGCCTTTAGATCGTTATAATTAATATCATTAAAGTTGTGATCAATAGAAAATTCATTTTTAATTGAAAAGTTTTCACTAAATTTTACCTTGCCTATTCCAACCATGTCAGAAACTTTTTGGTCCAAAGAGCTTCTTGATGGCATATCAAAATTTTCCTCCAAATTAAATACTTGACCAAGATAAAGCGAGTAGTTTTCATCACCAGTAATGTTTTCATTGAAATCCAAATTTGATAGTTCAAATCCGATAGTCGCACTTGCTCCATTTTCAACAACATCTAATTGTGAATTTTTGTTAATAGCAAAAAGATTAGAATAACTTAACTTTAAGTTATCCTCATCAATATCTCTCATGTGTCCTGGAGCATATCTAATTGACGCTTTAGGAGTAAGAAAGTCTATACTACCTTTTTCTAGATCTTTTTTAAACATGGGCAAACTAGCGTTGTATGAAATAGCACCAAATGTTTCCGCATTAAATTCTTCATTTTTATACTCATCTGTATTTTCTGCATCGTAGGTTACTACTTTTAAAAGTCCCTCAAAATTAGTTTGAATACCAGCGGCATTATTAAATGATTTAGACTTCCAGCCAACATTGTTTACTAAAAATTTTGTAGTTTGGTTTACATTATAATTTTTCGCTATCGCATTAGTATAAAGATCAACTATTCCCAATTTTTCAGAACTAATTAAATTTCTTTCATAAACAACATTTGGCAAAACATACTCATATTTTGTACGGTCCGTTTTGTTTAAATCTTCATAAGCTGTAGCTAGAAAACCAAAGTATTCTTCGTCGTTTTGCTTTTGATATTTAATTTCATTTTTTAAAATATTTTGATCGTTATCAACAAGTTCGGTTTCTATATCATGAACTTTCAAATATGTATCATTAGATACATGTTGGAGATTTATTTCAAAATCACTAAATGAATTTTTTTCCTCTAAAAAGTTGCGTCTATAATTAGCAAAAATGTGATTTCTTGAACCGCTCGTTTTTTTTCCAACTGTTTCTTTATATCCTTCAGTGTAACTAGTATCTAAGATCAACAATGAGTTTTTAAATGCTTGTCTATATTCATTTTTAATCAAAATATTTTCATCAGCATAAAGTTTTGGAGTAAAAGTCATATCTTTATCTTTTGATACTGCCCAGAAATAAGGAATTGAAGTTGCAAATCCCACAGTAGAATTATCACTAAATTGAGGAAGTAAAAATCCAGATTGTCTTTTTACAGTTGGGTCTGGGTGAAAAAATTTTGGAAAATAAAAGATAGGAAAATCATAAATCTTTAGTACCGCTTTATCATAATAAATAGTCTTTTTTGCTGAGTTATGATTTATTTCTTTAGCTCTTATTGTCCAAGGCGGACACTTTTCTTTTTCCCTGTTTTTACAAGTTGTAAAAATACCCTTATTAAATGACGTATAATCTTCACTTATGGTTGCTGAGTTTGCATAAAATCTAGGTTCGTTTCTAGGATCATATTTAAAACCACCATCATTTAAAAAAGCCCTAATATCACTACCAACTATTTTTCTTTTTTTTTCGTCAATGTAAATTTCAGAAAAATAATATTCGTTATTTCTATCATCAATTACTTTAATCTCTCCTGTAGAGAGAAACATATTTTTGTCTACTATGTAGTTAAACATGCTTACAGAAATTTTATTTCCATCTCTATCTGTAATTAAAGTTTTTTCATCTGACGAAATTACTTTTTTATTATTATCATAGACTATATTTTTTCCATTAATTATAAATTTTTCTGATGTTAATATTTCGGTTTCTCCATATGTATTCGCTAATTGTTTTTTTTTATCGTATATTACTTTTTTAGATTTAATTAAGTTATCCTGGCTATCAGTTAGTTCAACGTTACCTTCAGCAATAATTATTTGATTTGATCTATCTATTTCTACAGTTTTTGAATTTATTTCTAACTCATCTGCAAATGATGGTTGAAAGAAGAATAACAAAAAAAATACCAACAATATTTTATTAAATCTATTTATCATTTATTTGCAATACCCCGACTGAGCAAAAAATACTCAAAATTATTACCGGAGACCATACTGAAATTACCAAAGGAATTCTTTCAGTTGCCCCCAAAGCTGTTGAAAAATTTTTTAGATAAAATACTGTTACACACGTAATTATAGATAATAAAATATAGTAGGTATTTTGCCTTCTATCGTTGTCATTCAAAGTAAATATTCCAGCTAAACAAACCATAAGGATAAGAAAAAATGGTAAGGATAAGTAGAAATGTTTTTTTTCCTTTAAAAGCAAAGGATTGTAGCCTTTTTGTATTAGTTTATCTGCATTTCTTATCAATTTGTAAAATGAGATGGTGTCTAAATTCGAATAAATCGAATTTAATTTTTCTTTATCATAATTTGAATTTATGACCAAAGTCTCAAAGTCTTCTATAGTTCGATCAGTACCAAATTTATATTTAACAACATCTTTTGCAATCCACTTAGAATTTGAAATATTAGATTTTTTTGCGGTAATACGCTCAATCAAAATATCATTTTCATCAAATTTATAAATTGAAACATTCATTAGTGTGTCAACTTCTAAAGCTTCTGCTTTTACTATTTGTGTTTTTCCATCAATTTTTTCTTTTATCCATATCCCATTAGAAGTAATAGAGGCTAAATGATTTTTGTACATATCATATTTTCCTTTTATATCTACGTAAGATTTTAATATAGCTGAGGTTAAAGGATTGATAGCAAACAAAGTTAGGACTCCCAAAATAAATGCTGTTGATGAAAATAGTGTTAAAAACTTTAGATTTGAAAAACCTAAAACTTTTATTGAAATTAAATCCCTATTATTTTTTAATTTTATAAAAGTCATCATCGAAGATAAAAAAATAATAAAAGGTAACATATTTACTAATATGCTAGGAATGATCATGAAAGATAAACCTATCGGAGTTGCTATTCCAATATCAAATTTTCTAAAAAAATTTATTTCTTCAAACAAATTCATTATTAATCCTAAAGCCACAAATATTAATACAATATTTAAAAAACTTTTTAAAAACTCACTAATAAGGTATCTGTTAAGAACAAAGCTTTTCATAATTATTTTCTCAAGTTTTCAAACATAAATCTTCTAACGATTTCCAAATATAAAATTGGAATAAAAATTACAGGAAATAAAAAATATATCAAAGTATAATAGTAAGATAGTCCAGAATATCTTACTAAAATCTCAGCCAGTATTAAAGTTGATAAAGATAAAGCACCATAAATATATTTATATAAAGACGCACCCTTAGTTTCTTCTCGGTTAATTAAAAGGAATGAACATATTAAAGCAATAAATGGTATGTATAGTGGCATACCAAATCTTCTATTTACTTCTGAAAGAACTTCAAATTTTCCCTCACTTGGACAATTTAATATTTTTTTATTAGTTTGATTTTTCGTTAAACAGCTTAATAAAATTCTTGATCTTGTTTCTTGAACTTTTGGTTTGATAATAGATTTAGTTTTCATGCCAAAAAGATTTAATTTAGTCTTTTCAAAATCAATCGCTTGTATTTTCCCCTTAAAATTTTCTGAATGAAGGCTTCCATTCTCTAAAATTAAAGAACTATTATCAGAGGTTAGAAGCTTTCCTTTTTTTGCGTAAATAGTTAGGTTTGAAGTATTTTTTGCACTATCTAAAGTTTTAAAAATTTTACTTTCGTCTCTAATGAAAATATTCTTAAATACTCCATCTTGATTTTTTTCTTCAATAAAAATGGTTAATCCTTTTACTGTATCATTAAATTGACCTGTTTTTATCGTTCCTGATACAAAATTAATATCTGAAGATTTTATTAAATGTCTAGAGTAGTTTAATACAATAGGATTAATTATGCAGGCTAAAAGTAATTGTAAAATGGTAACCAAAATTGAAACTTTAAAAAAGAAATTAATAATTTTTATTTTATTCATCCCGGCTGTCCATAGAGCAATTAATTCATTATCTCCATCAAATTTTCTAATCGTGAAAATTAAAGATACCAAGAAAGACAATGGTATAAATTTGGTTAAAACTTTAACTATATTTAAAAATGAATATTTCAAATAAAGTCCAACAGAATGACCATCCTCTACAATAAGATCTAGAAAATTTACGGACTGAACAGCCCAAACTATTGCGGAAAATGCAAATAATACTATAAAAAAATGCTTACTTAATTCTAAAAAAAAGTGCCTATAAATTTTATCACTAAACATTTTTGTATAATCGTATATACTTAAATCAACATAGAATTAATTTCAATCTATGGTTTAACTATGACCAATATTCCATTGAAATCTGATGTATTTGGACTTATATACCGGTCAGTTTTACTAAATCTTTTTTAAAAATTTATGTCTATTAAACTAAATTATTCAAAAAAAATAAGCAGCAAATTATCATCAAACCTAGTCTTATTCTGTGATGAAAAATATAGCATTAATGGATTAAAAAAATATCTTTCTAATAGCGAGTTTTCTTACATACAAGATTTATTAAAAACAACTGATTTAAAAAAGAATTTATTTGTTTTTGAGGTTAGTTCTAAAAAAAAGATAGTATTAGTATCAATTAAAAATAATTTAAAAACTTATGAAGTAGAAAATTTAGGAGCTGAATTATACAAACGTATAAACTATGGAAAGAATAGTGAATACTTTATAGTTTCTGACAGCGTACTAGGGAAACATGATAATTTTTTAGGTCATTTTCTTCATGGTTTAAAATTAAAATCTTATGAATTTAAAAAATATAAAACAAAAAAAGATACAAGAATTATTTTAATAAATGTAGCAGGTAATAAAAATAAGCCTACAGCTCAAAATCAATTAAAATTTAAAGCTTTGGAAGAAGGAACTTTTTATGCGAGAGATTTAGTTTCTGAGCCAGGGAATGTTTTGCATCCTGATGAATATGCGAGAAGATTATCTTCTCTTAGAAAAGATGGATTGAAAGTTAATATTTACGATGAAAAAAAATTAAAAAAACTTGGCATGAATGCTTTAATCGGTGTGGGACAGGGAAGTATCAGAGGATCATATCTTGTAACAATGGAATGGAATGGAGCAAAGAATAATTCCAAGCCATTAGCATTTGTTGGAAAAGGTGTTTGTTTTGACACTGGAGGATACTCATTGAAACCACCAAAATTTATGGAAGACATGACCTATGATATGGCAGGATCAGCTACTGTTGTAGGCTTAATGAAAAATTTTGCATTAAGAAAAGCAAAAATTAATGCTGTTGGTGTTGTGGGACTTGTAGAAAATATGGTTAGTGGAAATGCTCAAAGACCTGGGGATATTGTTAAATCTTATAGTGGAAAAACTATAGAAATCCTAAACACAGATGCAGAGGGAAGATTAGTTTTAGCTGATGCATTAACGTTTACCGAAAAAAAATTTAAACCAAAATTTATTGTCGATTTAGCTACCTTGACAGGTGCAATTATAGTTTGTTTGGGATCAGAATATGCAGGACTTTTTTCAAATGATGATAAATTATCCAAAGAAATTTTTAATGCAGGTGAAAAAGTTGAAGAAAAAGTATGGAGAATGCCTCTTCATAAAAATTACGATAAGCTTATGAATTCAAAAAACGCCGACGTACAAAATATAAATTATGTTGGTGGAGCAGGGTCAACAACAGCAGCTCAATTTTTGCAAAGATTCATTTTAAACAAGACACCTTGGGCTCATTTGGACATTGCTGGTATGGCTTTCTCAAAATATGGTGGGGCTTTAAACTCAGGTGGTGCAACAGGATTTGGAGTTAGGTTATTAAATAAACTTGTTGAAGAAAATTATGAGTAGCATAGAGCAGACACTTTCAATTATCAAACCTGATGGTGTTGAAAGAAATTTAGTAGACACAATTAAAAAAAAATTTATAGAAGAAAAACTAAAGATAGTAAAAATTAAAAAAATACAAATCTCAAAAGATGAAGCATCTGAATTTTATAAAGTTCATCAAACAAAACCTTTTTTTGATAGATTGTGTTCTTATCTATCCTCAGGACCAATTGTGGTAATGATTCTGGAAGGAAATGATGCAATAGCACAAAATAGAAGGATTATGGGTGCTACAGATCCTAAAAATGCAAATGACAGCACGCTAAGGAAGCTATATGGCCTATCAATTGATAAAAATACTGTTCATGGATCAGACTCATTGGAAAACGCAAAAAAAGAAATAGATTTTTTCTTTAAAGACTAGATTTAATTATATACTTTTCTTATAGCTATAGAGTATACCTTGCGCTCTTCTTTTTGTACTCTTGTCTTCAAAATTTTTTCTGTTTCACCTTTATAAATTTTAACTCTTTTTTTTAAAATCGCTCTACCATTATCTAATTTTTCATCTACAAAATGTACTGTACAACCTGTATATTTTTCATTATTTTTTAAAGCTCTTTTGAAAGTGTTTAATCCTTTATATTTTGGGAGAAGAGAAGGGTGAATATTTATTATTTTTCCTTGAAAGTTCCTTATAAAATTTTTACTTAATATTTTCATAAAACCAGCTAAACATATTAATTTAATTTTTTTTTCAATTATTTCCTTAAAAGCTATACGTTCAAATTTTTTTTTATTGTCATTGATAATTTTAAATGGGATTGAATATTTTTTTGCATAATTAATTCCTGCAGCATTTTTATTATTAGTTAAAACCAAGTTTATTTTAATGGGAAAATTAGGATCTCTTGAACTATTTATTATTGACTTAAGGTTTGATCCAGTACCTGAAATAAAAATACATGCCTTTTTTTTTACCATTTTATTTTATTTAATAGCTTTATTTTTTTTGATGACTTTGAAACAAAACCTATCTCGTAGGGTTTAAATTTTTTTTCAAAAAAACTTTTAATTTTCTTTATTTTTCTTCTTTCAGTTATTAAACAAAAACCAACACCACAATTAAAAGTTTTTAACATTTCTTTGTCTGATATATTTTTACTTTTAATCCATTTAAATATTTTGGACACCTTTATTTTTGAAAGATCGATGTTTGCCGTTAAATATTTAGGAATAGATCTTCCAATATTTCCAACAATTCCTCCGCCTGTTATATTTGCTGAAGCATGTAATAAATTTTTTTCAGATATCTTCAGAACATTTTTAGTATAAATTTTTGTTGGTTTAAGTAATTCTTCTTTTAAATAATTGTTTATTTTTTGTTTCTTTAAAATATACCTAACAAGCGAGAAACCATTTGAATGAAGACCATTTGATGGTACGGCAAGTATTACATCATTTTTTTTGACATTTTTTTTGTGAAGAAGTTTTTTTTTGCTAACGACTCCTATAGCAAATCCAGCTAAATCAAATTTATCCAACTCATATGTACCAGGCATTTCGGCAGTTTCTCCGCCTACTAAAATGCAATCTGATATTTTACATCCTTTTACAATTCCATTTATAATATTTTTAATTTTTTTAAGTTTAATTTTTTGTACAGCAATATAATCGAGAAAAAATAATGGTTTGGCACCTTGTACAATTAAATCATTTACGCACATTGCTACTAAATCGATACCAATAGTATCAAACTTTTTAAATTTATTAGCTAACTCTAATTTAGTCCCAACACCATCTGATGCCGATACTAGAAGCGGGTCTTTAATTTTGAGTTTATGGAAATTATATACAGACCCGAAACCTCCTATATCATTCCCAACAAATTTTTTTTTGTTCTTAAAAGCCCGTTTTGAATATCTAGCTATATATTTTGTAAATTTATCAGCAGTTTCAATATTTACGCCGCTTTTTTTATAACTATTTTTTGTTTTTTTCATTTATAAATAGACAGTTTATGAAAAAAGTTATTTTCTTATCTTTAATAATATTATTTTCTATAAAAACTCAAAATATTTCTGCGAATGAAAACATATTTACTGTTGATAATATTGTAGTAAAGACTGAAATATCAACTCAAAATAGGGAGAATAGAGAAAAATATTTAAACATTGGATTTAAGACCGGGTTTAAAAATCTGGTGATAAATTTACTTAGAAAAGAAGATCAAAAAAAAATACTTTCTACCGATTTAACAAAAATAAAATCACTAATTGAAAACTTTAGAGTTATCGAAGAAAGGAAATTAGAAGAAGAATATTTCCTAAAAATCTCAATTACTTTCAACAAAAATAAAATTAAACAATTTTTTTATGAAAGAAACGTTCCTTACTCTGAGATCAGCAATCTAGAAATTCTTGTCTATCCAATAATGATTTCACAAAATGAACTTCAAGTATTTTCCCAAAACAAATTTTTTGAGGAGTGGAACTTAAATAAAGACTTTGAGAATATAAATTTTATTTTGCCCGTTGAAAATATCGAAGATATAGATTTTATAAAAAAGAATGTTCAAGTTTTAGAAGAAATAGACCTAGATAGACTTGTTGATAATTATGAAATAAAAAATAGTACTATCTTGATACTTCGATATGATAAAAAAAAATTAAATGTTTTTTTTAAAACAAATTTAAATGGAATAAAAAAAGCTAGAAAAATCGAATTTAAGGTTGATAATTTGAATAATGCAGAAGTAAGAGCTGATTTGATTAGAAGTATAAAGTTTTACATAAATGAAGTTTGGAAAGAAGAAAATTTAGTCGATATTTCTTTGCCGGCACATATAACTGTTTTTACAAAAATAGAGAATGCAGGAACACTGAAAAATATAAGATCTAAACTTAATAACATTAATTTTATTGAAAGTTATGTCATAGAAGAATTAAGCCCCAATTCAGCTAAAATCAAAATAAAATATCTTGGAAAAATTAAAAATCTTCAAGATAGTTTTTTTCAAAATGGTTTCAAATTTAAAATTATTAATAACGAATGGATATTAAGTTTATCTAGTTGAAATGTCTGAACAATTAATTTTCAATTTTCCGTTTAAAAGAAGTTATTTAAGTCAAGATTTTTATGTTTCCGAAAATAATATTAATGCATACAAACTTATTGAAAGTTGGCCCAACTGGTCTAGTAGATTTGTTAATATTTTTGGCCCAAAAGGATGCGGTAAGACACATTTGATAAATATTTTAAAAGATAAAATAGAAAATGTTTTAATTTCATCTTCTAAAGTTGATTCAAAGATTTTATTAAAATATAAAGTAAAGGAGTGTTTAATTATAGATGACTTTAAAAATGAGATTGATGAAAAATTGCTTTACACAATAACAAATATGGGATTTCAAGATAATAAATATCTAATAATATCATCCTTAATTCCGCTTAAAAAATTTAATGTGAAATTGAATGATTTAAGTTCAAGGTTCAGTAGTTTTTTGGAAATTGGAATTGATTTGCCGACAGATGAGCTATTAAGAGTTATTTTAACAAAAAATTTTTCTGATAAACAAATTGAAATAACAAAAAAAAACATCGAATATATATTAAAAAATATTGATAGATCTTATGAGAAAGTTAATTTGTTTACAAATTCGGTCGATAATTTGTCATTAGCAAAAGCACAGCCGATTAAACTGAATTTAATCAAAAAGGTATTAAAGGATTTAAAATTCTAAAAAATTATGAATAAATATAGATCACACAATTGTTCGGAGTTAAACAAAAACAATATAGGGAAAAAAGTTAAGTTATCTGGTTGGGTTCACAGAAAAAGAGACCATGGCAATTTACTTTTTGTAGATCTAAGAGATCACTTTGGATTAACCCAGTGTGTTATTGAAAATAAAGATAAAAATTTTAAAATAATAGAAAAAATTAAACCAGAGTCTGTGATCTCAATTGAAGGTATTGTAGTAAAAAGATCAAAAGAAACAGAAAACAAAGAAATAAAAACTGGCATGATTGAAGTCAAAATAGCCGGTATAGAAATTCTTTCAAAAGCCAAAGATTTACCAATGCCGGTTTTTGGCGAGCAAGAATATCCTGAAGAAACTAGACTCAAATATAGATTTATTGATCTAAGGAGAAATGAAATGCACGAAAACATTAAACTTAGATCTAAAATTTTATCTTTTATAAGGTCAAAAATGATAGAAAATAATTTTTTAGAATTTCAAACGCCAATTCTTACAGCGTCTAGCCCGGAGGGTGCTAGAGATTTTTTAGTACCTAGCAGAGTCCATCCAGGAAAGTTTTATGCTCTTCCTCAGGCTCCACAACAATTCAAACAAATGGTTATGATATCTGGTTTTGATAGATATTTTCAAATTGCGCCATGTTTTAGAGACGAAGATGGAAGAGCTGACAGAAGTCCTGGGGAACATTATCAATTGGATATGGAGATGGCTTTTGTTGAGCAAGAAGACATTTTTAAAGTTGTTGAGCCAATATTTTTTGATCTGTTTAAGCAATTTGGCAAAGGGAAAAAAATAAACAAACCTCCTTTTCCAAAAATTAAATATAGAGACTCTTTGGAAAAGTATGGAACAGACAAACCTGACTTAAGAAATCCAATTCAGTTGGCAGATGTTACAGAAATATTCAAATCTGGAGAAGTAAAATTAAAAATTTTTAAAGATATAATATCAAAAGGCGGAATAGTTAAAGCTATACCAGTGCCTAATACCTTTTCAAAACCAAGGAGTTTTTTTGATAATCTTAATAATTGGGCTATTAGTGAGGGAGCAAGTGGATTAGCTTATGTTACATTCGAAAAAGAAGCAAATAAAACTATTGGAAAAGGACCTATTGCTAAATTTTTTTCTGACAATGCAACTTTGGAACTTTTAAAAAAATGTAAAATTACGGAGAAAGATTCAGTTTTTTTTGTATGCAACAAAGAGAAAGAAGCGACAAGATTTTCAGGCATTGCACGACAAAAAATAGCTGAAGAATTAAAACTAATTGATGAAAAAAAATTTAACTTTTGTTGGATTACAGATTATCCAATGTATGAATACGATGAAACAGAAAAAAAAATAGACTTTAGTCACAATCCTTTCTCTATGCCCCAAGTAAATATTGATGAATTTGATAAGGCAGATCCTTTAAAAATTTTGGCTTATCAGTACGATTTAGTTTGCAATGGATATGAATTGTCTTCAGGTGCAATTAGAAATCATATTCCCGAGTATTTATTTAAAGTATTTGAAAAAGTGGGATATTCAAAAAATATGATTGAAGAAAAATTTTCAGGCATGATCAAAGCGCTTTCATATGGCGCTCCGCCTCACGGTGGTATGGCACCAGGAATTGACAGAATTGTAATGCTTTTAGCGGAACAAAAAAATATAAGAGAAGTAACTCTTTTCCCGCTCAATCAAAATGCAGAAGATTTACTAATGGAAGCTCCTTCTGATATTTCAGAAAAACAGCTGAAAGAATTAAATATTAAAATTATTAAAAAAGACTAATTTTTACTCTTTAGGTTTATTCTAACGTCACTCAAATCCACCAATTTTTGTTCATAGTTGCTTCTTATGAAACCTTTACTAGTAATATTCTTTACAATTTTTAAAAATTGATCATCTTTTCTATCTTTCTCTTTAACACTTGTGCCGCTGATACCCGGAGTATGGGCTAGTTCTTCCCGTCCAAGATAAGAGACGGCAAGCTCTCTAAAAATGTAGTCTAATATTGAAGTTGCGCTAATTATCCTGTCATTTCCATAAACCTTCCCAGAGGGCTCGAATTTAGTGTCTAAAAATGCATCAACAAATTCTTCTAGAGGAACGCCATATTGAAGACCCAGAGATATTGCTATTGCAAAATTATTCGTCAAAGCTTTTACCAATTCACCTTCTTTGTTTGTGTCTATAAAAATTTCGCCTATTTTTCCATCATCATACTCTCCAGTATGTAAATAAATTTTATGGTCTCCAATAGTAGCTTTTTGAATATAACCTTTTCTTCTATCAGGCATTTGAAATCTTTTTTCATTCTTAGTTTTAAAGTTTTCAGACTTTTTTGAAACTTTACTTAAAATTTCTGATTTTATTTTTTTAGCATCTTCATTTGTGGTCGAATGAGAAATTTTAACATCACCTAAATCTGATTTTTTTTGATTCATTTTTCCATCAGATTTTTTAGTCTTTCTATTGTTTATTGTGACATCAATTATTTCAACTTTCCCATCATCTCTATTGTCTATATCAGACAGTTTCTTTTCATTTAGCTCACTCAATTCATGTATTATTTTAAATGTACATGTATAATAGGTCTCAACTACAAATTTTGACATTATTTTTCCCTTATTTTATTGAAAGTATAACTATTAAAGGTATATACAATATTTTTAGGCTGTCTATGTTAATATGATACAATTTTGAATTGTGTGGATCTTAATTTAATAAAAATGATAAAACAAATTTTTACATGGTGGAACTCACAAACCTTCGGAACTTTTCTATATACAATTTTTTTTGGAAAACAAATCGGAAAAGATGAATATGGAAATAAGTATTATAAAAATAACAAAGATAAAAGATGGGTGATTTATAACGGAGAGATAAATGCCTCCAAAATTACATCTGACTGGCATTCATGGATTCACCATATTTCTAATAGAATTCCTAATGAAGAAGGGCAGAAAAAATTTTCATGGCAAAAACCACACAAAGATAACAAAACCGGAACAAATGAGTCTTATAAACCAAACAAAATATCAAAAAATAATAAAAAATTTAAAAAATATGAAAGCTGGAGACCTTAAGTCTTTTATACTTATTATAATTTTCATATTTAAAATAAACCCTCTGTATTCAGAGGAAAAGATAAACCTTAACATTTTACAACCAACATACGAAGAAGAGTCCGAATCGGAAGATGTTAACATAGATGAAACAGTTAAGATAAAATCGAAAAAGAAACAATCGAACCCTACGGGAGAATCAATTGTTAAATTTAGAGCTTTGGACAAAATAACAGCCAAAACCAAGGATATAAATATTGTAATTGGAAAAAAAAAAAGATTTGGATATTTAGAAATATTGCCGAGAAAGTGTAGTAAATTTCAGGACAAAAACAACAAAGGTGTTGCGGCCTATATTCAGGTTAAGGATTTGTCTGACGAGAAAGGGGACAAGATTTTTGTTTTTAATGGATGGACTTTTTCACCAAGCACAACACTCAAAACATTTGATCATCCCGTTTATGATCTTTGGGTTACAGGATGTGAAAATATATAAATGAAATATTCTGATATAACAAAGCTCAAACATTTAGCACAAGACAAGACCTCAAGGTCTGCTAATCCAGCTGTAGTTAGAAATTCTACGGTCTTTTTTAAAAGCATGAAGGAACTTTTAGACAAAGAAAAAATAGTAAAAAAAGGTTCAAAAGTTAACTTCTACGAATATGGAAGAGCCGGTAGCCAAACAACAATTGCACTTCAAAACTTTATAGCCGAACTAGAATTAGCTCACGCTACTTTTCTAACATCAACAGGTTTTAGTGCGGTTGCTTTGGCTATAATAAGTATATGCAGACCAGGCGATGAGATTGTAGTTACAGACGCAGTATATGCTCCAACAAGAATGATAACTTCAAAATTATTAAAAGAATTTAAAATTAAAACTCATTTTTATAATCCTGAAGACCTCAAAAGTTTAGAAAAAAGAGTAAACAAGAAAACAAAAATGATATTTGTAGAAAATCCAGGCAGTAACACTTTTGAATTTCAGGACCTTTCTAGAATTATAAAGCTTGCCAAAAAGAAGAAAATTATTACAGCAATAGACAATACCTGGGGAACACCTTTTTTCATAAAACCTTTGAAGTTAGGATTTGATATGTCAATTTCTTCTGGAACTAAATATTTATCTGGCCATTCAGATGTTATGTTAGGTAGTTTGTCGGTAAATAAAAAAGTATACGAAAAGGTAAGATTTTGTAATAAACTTTTAGGATATAGAGCTTCACCAGACGATGCCTATTTAGTTCTTAGAGGTTTAAGGACACTTGATGTAAGACTTAAGAAACATGAGGAAAATACCAAGAAAATTATTAACTTTCTTAAAAAAGAAAAAAAAATAAAAGAAATTCTTTATCCGCATAAAAGGGGTACGGAAAATTATGAAAATTGGAAAAAACATTATTCAGGTGCTACAGGTCTATTTTCTGTTTTTATATATAGTAAAAATAGAAACTCTATTTTAAAATTTGTAGATTCACTTAAATTATTTGGAATAGGTCAGAGCTGGGGCGGTTTTGAAAGCTTAGTTCTTTATCAAAACCACAATCTTCAAAGAGTATATAAGAAATATATTAAAGCAAACCACCATATTGTAAGGTTTCATATTGGTTTGGAAGACCCCACAGACCTTGTTACAGACTTAAAGCAAGCTTTAAGGAAGATTAAGTGACAAAGAAATTTTTTCCAAATAAACTTGCGTTAATAACATTGGTTGCTGCATGCTTTGTAGTTAATGCCTCAATGGGTGTTAGACAAACTTTTGGATTATTTTCAAATGATTTTGAATTGGATTGTGGAATATCAAATACTGAATTTGGTCTTGCGGTAGCGTTACACTCTCTGATTTGGGGTGTTTTTACTCCGATCTTTGGAAGGTTTGCTGATCAATACGGTGGAAGCAAAATAGTAATATTTGGTCTGATATGCTACTCAATAGGAATTTTCTCTCTAGGCAATAATCTTAATACAGGTTTATGGTTTCAACTTAATCTTGGCATGATGGTTGGAATAGGTTTGGGAGCATGTTCCGGACCAATGCTTGCACCTTTAGCAACCAAACATTTTCCTAACGAAAACAGAAGCAAAGCAGCTGGATTTGTAACAGCATTTGGAGGCTTGGGAATGTTTATGTTTCCAGCTTTATCAAATTTCTTAATTATAGAAACGGGTTGGCAAACTACATTCACAGTATTTGCGATTATTTTGATCTTAATGTGTGTTCCGGCATTTTTTTTAAAGAATCCCGAAACTACTTTAAAACAAGATGATCAAAAAAAAGAAAGCGCATTACAAGTGCTAAAAGAGTCTTTAAAGCACAAAGGTTTTAGACTTTTAATATTAGGTTTTTTTGTATGTGGCTTTCAAATTACTCTAGTTGCTACCCACGTCCCAAGGTATGTTCAAGATAGAGGTTTAGAAGACTGGACTGGATTTGCAATTCTGTCGCTAATTGGTCTTTTTAACATTATTGGAGTTTTAATAATGGGGTATCTAGGTGATAAGTACAGTAAAAAAATGCTTTTAAGCGGTTTATATTTTTTAAGAGCAATATCGATTGGTTTATTTATATTTTTACCTCCCTCTCAAATGTCTGCCTTGGCCTTTGGAGTAACTTTTGGACTTGTATGGCTGGCTACAGTTCCTGCAACCAATGGAATTGTTGCTCAAATTTTTGGTACAAAAAATATCTCAATGTTGTTCGGTATAGTGTTTTTAAACCACCAGATAGGATCTTTTTTTGGAGCATATCTAGGGGGGTTATTTTACGATATTTTTGGAAATTTTGACTATGCATGGTACTTGGCAATAATTTTATCCCTTGTTGCTACTTTGCTACATATTCCAATTGACGAAAAACCTATTAGACAAGAAGCAACAATCTAAAGTTGTGGACTATTTTTTCATTTGTTTAATTTTTTAATTTAAATAGAATAGGGAATCAGGAGGAAAATTATGTTTTCAAAAAAACTAAACAAAAAATTAGACAAGTATCATTTATTAAATCATCCATTTTATAAATCTTGGAACGATGGAAATTTAACTAGGGAAATTATTAAGGATTATGCAGAACAATATTATCAGCACGTAAAGGCGTTTCCTCGTTATATCAGTGCAACACATTCACTTTGTGAAGATATAAAAAAAAGAAAAATCTTATTAGAAAATTTGCAGGACGAAGAAAACCCAAATGCAGATCATCCAAAACTTTGGAAAAATTTTGCTTTAGCTATAGGAGCTGATGGTAAAAAAATAGAAAAAGCAAAACAAGAAACCTTTACTAAGAACTTAATTGATAATTTCTTCAAACAGGGAAGAAAATCTTATGCCGAAGGTCTTGCTTCGTTGTATACTTATGAGAGACAAATTCCTGAAATAGCAGAGACAAAAATTCAGGGCCTAAAAAAACATTATGGTGTTAATTCAAAAAAAGGTCTTGAATTTTTTGAAGCACATAAAGCTGCCGATGTATATCACAGAAAAGCTTGCGAAAAACTTTTAGATGGTTTGTCAAAGAAAGAGCAAGTCAAAGCAGAAAAGGCCGCCTTATCAACGGCAAAATACCTTTGGAATTTTTTAAGCGGTATGGTTGTCAAACATAATTTAAAGGCTGCGGCTTAAACTTTATTTTTTTAAATTTAAAACTGTCATGGGATCCAGTCGGGTCCCAAACCAGTTCAGCCTAACATCAAGATGAGGACCCGTTGATCTTCCAGTCGAACCAACTGTTCCAATTATTTGTCCTTGTTTTACTTTTTCTCCTTTTTTCACAAAAATTTTTTGCATATGCATATATAGGGTAGAGACACCATGGCCATGATCAAATATTAAAGTGCCCCCAGTATAAAACAAATTAGGCTCCACCATTGTAGCTGTTCCATCTAGCATAGCTTTAATTTTTGTGCCCTCTTTTGCAGCAAAGTCTATACCGTAATGAGGCCACTTAGGTTTTCCATTTAATATTCTTTGACTTCCATAAACACCCGTAACAATTGCGTTTTCAAGAGGAGTTATAAATTTGTTTTTAAAAAATGTTAAATTACTCTCTATCGCTCTAGCATCAGCTATAATCTTATTTTCCCTTTTTATTCTCTCATAAACTTCTTTTGGAGGAGTCACTTTTTTTTCAGGTAAACCATCAATCCTCTGAATTTTGTATTTTCTTTTTTTAACTTTTTTTATAATTTTTTCTTTTTTTCCTTCGAATTCTTTAGTTATAATAACATCATATTTTCTGTCTCTTCCTATACCAAATACAAAATAACCATTCCCTGTTACCTTAACCCTCTTTTTATCTATCCATATTTTAGTATCAGGCTCAGTTTTTCCAATTATAAAGTGTCCCTGCACAAATTTTCCTTCAAAGTTTATAGCGAAGGCATCAGTAGTGATTAGAAGTGCCAAGAAAAAAATCAGCTTTTTAAGGTCTATTTTTAACATTTAGTTGGAATACTTTAAACTTTCATAATATAGACATTATTTTGGAAAAGAAAACAGTATGAAATGTAAAGTTTCTGGTAAAAAGATTACACCATTCATGTCATTTGGAAAAATGCCAATGGCAAATGGTTTTCTGGAGCAGCAAGAATTTAATAATGAGTTTTTTTATGAATTAGAAGTTGGTTTTTCAGAAGATAATTTTTTATTTCAAGTCAACGATCATCCAAAATCAAATAAAATATTTAACGATAAATATCCATTTTACACTCATAAGTCTAACTATATGGTTAGTCATTTTAAAGACTATTACAGTTGGATAAAAAAAAAATTCATTAAAACAAACTCAAAGATTTTGGAAATAGGCTCTAACGATGGAACTTTCTTAAAAAATTTTAAGAATGAAAATATTGAACATTTGGGTTTTGAACCGTCAAAGAATGTAGCAGATTTATCAAAAAAAAATAATGTTAATGTTTTAAATCAATTCTTTAATTTCGAAAATGCTTCAAATCTTAAAAATTTTAAAAACAAAACCGATGTAATATGTGCTGCAAATGTTATATGTCATGTGCCAGATTTAGTTGATCTAATCAAAGGTATAGATATATTGTTATCAAAAGATGGAGTTTTTGTATTTGAAGAGCCATATCTAGGCTCAATGTTAAAAAAAGTATCCTATGATCAAATTTATGATGCACATGTTTTTATGTTTTCTGTTCTTTCAGTTCAGAAAATTTTTGATAAATTTAATTTTGATTTAATCGATGCACATCCTCAAATTACGCACGGTGGCTCTATGCGATATGTTATAGCAAGAAAAAGTAAAAAAAATATTTCCCCAAAAATTAAAACTATAATAAAAGAAGAAGTCTCAATGAAAATGGACACTATTGATGCCTATATTAAATTTAAAAAACAGTGTGAACTATCAAAAGAAAATTTTACTAAAAAAATATTAAAAAATAAAAATGAAGGAAAAAAAATATGTGGATATGCTGCAACTGCAAAAAGCTCTACAATTTTAAACTACTGTAAAATTGACAAAGACACCATCAGCTTTATTGCAGATTCCACAGAAGAAAAAGTCGGAAAATTTTCTCCAGGTACGCATATACCTATAGTTTCAATAGAGGAGTTTCATAAACAAAAACCAGATGTTGCCATTCTTTTTGCCTGGAATCATAAAAAGGAAATACTCGAAAAAGAAAAAAATTTTTCAAAAAACGGTGGTATTTGGTTATCACACGTGGAAGATTAATTTTATATGAATTTATCTGTTGTTATCGTTGCATTTAAAAGCGAACATCTTCTTGAAAAATTAATTTTATCCATTCCAAAAAATTATGAAATAATAATTATAGAAAATTCATTAGATAGAGAAATTAAAGACAAGTTTGAGAAACATGAAAATGTTCAAGTTGTAATACCAAAAGAAAACTTGGGATATGGAAAGTCATTTAACTTAGGACTAAAGATAACAAAAAATAATTTTATATGCTTTCTTTCTCCTGATGTAAGTATTCCGAAAGGTTCCTTTGAAAATATAAGCAAAATAATTAATAAAATTCATAATTTTTCAGTGTTAGCTCCTACATACATTGACGAAAGCATTCATAAAAATTATCAAATTAAAAACAAAAACTTATTAAAAAATTTGATTATAGGAGAGTTTAGTCTTATTGAGGTTGACGAAATTGATTTTGCGATGTCCATAGTAAATAAATCTAATATTGAAAAAAATAATCTTATGGATGAAAATTTCTTTCTTTACTTTGAAAGTACTGATGCATGTATTAATTTGAGAAAGAATAATAAAAAGATTTATGTTATAGAAAATTTAAAGTTTCATCATTTTGGTACAGAATCATCAGATCCAAAGTATAGTATTGATATAGCAATTAGCCGAAATTGGCATTTTTGCTGGTCAAAGTTTTATTTACTTAAAAAACATCATGGATATCTTCACGGAATTAGAAAAACTGTACCAAATTTCGTCAGAGCTCTAAAAATGTGTCTAATATCTCTTTTGAAAAAAGATAAAGAAAATTTTAAAATATACAAAGCTTCTTTATCAGGTTTAATAAGTTCCTATTTTTTAAAAAAATCCGAATATAGGCCTCTGGAACAGAAAGAAAAGAATTGATTATTTTTTTATTTAATAGTTAATGTTAATTTATAATTGAAATGCGAAAAGTTGCTCTAATAACAGGCATAACTGGTCAAGATGGATCTTATTTGGCTGAACTTCTGCTCAAAAAAAAATATAAAGTTCATGGAATTATTAGAAGGGTAGCCCTTGAAGACAAAACCCATAGACTTTGGAGATTACAAAGAATCCTTAAACAAATTAATCTACACGCTGCTTCTTTGGAAAGCTATGCGAGCATTGTTAAAATCATTCAAAAAATTAAACCAACCGAAGTTTATCATTTAGCTGCTCAAAGTTATGTTGATTATTCATTTAAAGATGAGTTTTCTACCTTAAATACTAACATAAATGGAACGCATTATATTCTTTCTGCTATAAAGGATTTTTCACCTAAATCTAAGTTCTATTTTGCTGGATCATCAGAAATGTTTGGAAAAGTTAGGAGCAAACCTCAAAATGAAAAAACTCCTTTTTATCCAAGATCCGCATATGGAATTTCAAAGGTTACAGGTTATGATTTAACCCGAAATTATAGAGAAGCATACAATCTGCATTGCAACACCGGAATTTTATTTAATCACGAGTCCCCAAGAAGAGGATTTGAATTTGTAACTAGAAAAATCTCACACGGGGTTGCTAGAATAAAATGTGGTCTTCAAAGGGAATTAACACTTGGAAATTTAGATTCAAAAAGAGATTGGGGTCACGCACAAGACTATGTCGAAGCAATGTGGTTGATGCTACAGAAAAGAAAGCCAGATGATTTTGTAATAGCAACTAACAAACAGCATTCAGTAAGAGATTTTGCAAAACTTGCTTTTTCAATTGTAGGTTTAGATTTTAGAAATTTTATTAAAATTGACAAAGATCTTTTCAGACCAGCAGAAGTACAAACGCTTTTAGGTGATTATTCTAAAGCCAGAAGAATTTTAAAGTGGAAACCAAAGGTTTCATTTAAAAATCTTGTTAAAGATATGGTACTATCTGATCTAAAATTTGTAAAAAAGTCTGGTTATTAGAAAATAAATTTGTAATAATAAATATAAAAGGAGTAAATAAATGGCTAAATTTTATACAATGGGTTGTTACACGGCTAAAGGACTAGCTGGTTTTCTAAACAATCCTTCAACAAATAGAAAAGTAGCTACACAAGCTCTCGTCGAGGCTGGGGGAGCAAAGATGATAGACTATTCTCTTTTGAGAGGTGCATTTGATTTCATTGCTGTTATAGAAGGAACTTTTGAACAAATGGCTGCTGCAAAGATGGTTGCTATATCAAGTGGAACTGTTGAAAATTTTACAATACTTGAGTCAGCTGATTTAAATAAAATTGCTGACACTGCAAAAAAAATGTCATCAACTTATAAAGAACCAGGCAAATAAATATTTATGGCGACAGAAAATAGGACTGGAATACCAAACTCTTTACATGAGCATTGGATGCCCTTTACATCGAATAAAAATTTTAAAAAAGATCCAAGACTTATTACTGAAGCAAAAGGAGTATACTTAAAAGATCATAAGGGCAGAACACAAATAGATGCAAGTTCAGGATTATTTTGCAATCCTCTAGGTCATGGAAGAAAAGAGATTATAGAAGCAATTACAAAACAATTACAAACTTTAGACTATGTCCAGCCTTTCCAACAAGGTTTTGGTGGATCTTTCGAACTAGCCACAAGAATTGCCAAACACACACCAGGAAATTTAAACCAAATATTTTATACTATATGCGGTTCTACAGCTGTAGAAACAGCTCTAAAAATTTGTATTGCATATCATAAGGCACGTGGACATGGACAAAGATTTAGATTTGTAGGTAGAGAAAGAGCGTATCATGGAATGAATATTGGAGCCACTTCTGTTGGTGGAATGATAAATAATGTAAAGACATTTGCTAGTATTTTAATGCCAGGAGTTGTTCATATGAGACATACCCATTTACCAGAACATAAGTTTGTTAGAGGGCAACCACAAACAGGAGCGGAATTAGCAGATGATCTAGAAAGAATTGCAATGAATTTTGGATCTGAAAACATTGCAGCTTGCATAGTAGAGCCAATATCTGGATCAACAGGAACTTTGGTTCCTCCAAAAGGCTATCTTAATAGACTTAGAGAAATTTGTGATAAGCACGATATACTTTTAATTTTT
>MDTB01057146.1_pt1 | contig 33158 bp, 31 predicted proteins | sample 811161 | NCBI WGS metagenome assembly MDTB01 (sample SAMN05326650, study PRJNA326480) | marine metagenome | isolation source: seawater | place: Mediterranean Sea | collected 2009 | reverse complement strand
TAATATAAAAAAAGGTGAAAAAATTATCTACTTATCTCCAAGAGGTAAAAAATTTGATCAAAACGTTGCAAGATCTTTAAGTAAAGAAAAAAATGTAAACATTATCTGCGGTCATTTTGAGGGTGTTGATCAAAGACTCTTAGAGACAAGAAATATTGAAGAATATAGTTTGGGTGATTTTGTCCTATCAGGGGGAGAGCCAGCTTCTTTTGTGATCATTGATGCTTTAGTTCGATTATTACCAGGAGTGCTTGGAAATAAAGACTCCATTAAAGAAGAAAGTTTTGAAAATCATCTTTTAGAATATCCTCAATATACAAAACCTAGAGAATGGGAGGGTAAAAGCCCACCAGAGGTCTTATTTTCAGGAGATCATGCCAAAATAAAAGGGTGGCGTTTGTCTCAATCTGAGGATATAACACGTCGCCAGAGACCTGATCTTTGGAAAAAATATTTAGAAAAAAAAAATGAAAAACATTGAAGACATTAATAAAGCAGCAATAAAAAAAATAGTTGCTAACAAAAAAATTACAGACTTTTCTCCTGGAGATACCGTTAAAGTTGGTGTTAAAATTGTAGAAGGAAAAAGAGAGAGAATTCAATACTTCGAAGGAGTTTGTATTGCTAAAAAAAATAGGGATATAAACTCTTCTTTTACAGTAAGAAAAATTTCATTTGGCGAAGGAGTGGAGAGAACATTTGCGCTCTATAGTCCTAACGTGGACTCAATTAAAGTTATAAGATCAGGAAAAGTAAGAAGAGCGAAACTTTATTATTTAAGAGATAGAAAAGGCAAATCCGCAAGAATCGCTGAAAAAATTAAAAAGAAAATTGGTGTTGATGTTTCAGTAAAGCCTGAGGAGCAAAAAGTAAAACCGATCGAGCCTACTACGCAAGAGACTAAAGTCGAAGAAGTTAAAAAAGAGGCTCCAAAAGTCGAAGCTAAAGCTGAAAAGCCATCTAGCGAAAAAAAATAAAATTTAATGTCTAAAACTCTATACGATAAGATATGGGAAAACCATCTTGTTCATAAACAAAGCGATGGAACATCATTAATTTATGTTGATAGGCATCTAGTTCATGAAGTTACTAGTCCCCAAGCTTTTGAAGGACTTAGATTACAAAAAAGGAAAGTAAGACGACCAGAATTAACACTTGCAGTGCCCGATCATAATGTTCCTACAACTGACAGGTCAAAAGGCATAAATGATGAGAACTCTAGAATACAAGTCGAAACATTGAGAAAAAATTGCAAAGACTTTGGAGTAGAACTTTTTGATGTTAATGATAAGCGTCAAGGTATAGTTCATATTATAGGACCCGAACAAGGTTTCACTCAGCCAGGAACAGTGATAGTATGTGGCGATAGCCATACTGCAACACACGGAGCATTCGGAGCATTAGCTTTTGGAATAGGAACATCTGAAGTTGAACATGTTCTTGCTACACAAACTTTAATGCAAAAAAAATCAAAAAATTTAAGAATAAACGTTAATGGTAATTTACCAAAGGGAGTTACAGCTAAAGATGTAATTTTAAAAATTATAGGCACGATTGGAACTGCGGGCGGAACCGGATACGTCGTAGAATTCGCTGGCGATGTAATTAAAAGTTTAAGCATGGAAGAGAGAATGACTATTTGTAATATGACCATTGAAGCAGGTGCAAGAGCAGGATTAATCGCTCCAGATGAAAAAACATTCAGTTATTTAAAAGGTAAAACTATGTCGCCAAAAGGTGAAAATTGGACTAGAGCTGTAGAATTTTGGAAAACTTTGTATTCAGATAAAGACTGCAAATTTGATAAAGAAATTAATATAGATGGGAAAAATATAGAACCATTGGTAACTTGGGGGACTTCACCTCAAGACGTTTCACCAGTAACTGGCATTGTACCTGATCCTGAAAATGAAAAAAATGAAGATAGAAAAATGGCTATGAAAAGATCACTTGAATATATGGGTTTAAAAGCAAATACTAAAATTTCAGATATAAAAATTGACAAAATTTTTATTGGTAGTTGTACTAATGGAAGAATAGAGGATTTAAGATTGGCAGCTGATCTTTTGAAGGGCAAAAGGATTGCCGATAATGTCAGTGCAATGGTTGTACCGGGATCTGGATTAGTTAAAGAGCAAGCAGAAAAAGAGGGATTAGATAAGATTTTTAAAAATGCAGGTTTTGAATGGAGAGAACCTGGTTGCTCTATGTGTTTAGGAATGAATCCAGACCAATTAAAGCCGAAAGAAAGATGCGCATCAACATCAAATAGAAATTTTGAAGGCAGACAAGGTCGTGGTGGAAGGACACATCTAGTTAGTCCAGGTATGGCTATTGCAGCTGCAATTAAAGGGCGGTTAACAGACGTAAGAGAAATATAGAATGGAAAAATTTAATAATTTAAAATCAATACCATCATACTTATCATTACAAAATATTGATACTGATATGATTATCCCTAAGCAATTTTTAAAAACTATTAAAAGAACAGGTTTAGGAAAAAGTCTGTTCTACGAAATGCGATATGATGAAAACGGAAACAAAATCTCAGATTTTATTCTTAACAAGGAACCATACAACAAATCTAAAATTCTTTTAGCTGGCAAAAATTTTGGATGCGGTTCATCCAGAGAGCACGCCCCATGGGCCCTTTCTGATTTTGGTATAAAAAGTGTAATAAGCTCGAGCTTTGCGGATATTTTTTACAATAATTGTTTTAAAAATGGAATCCTTCCAATTAAGATCGATGAAAAAATTGTTGTTGAGTTAGCTGAGTATTGTAAGAGGAAAGAAGAAATTGAAATAACTTTAGAAAAGCAAGAAATAAAATATGGAAATAAAGTTGCAAGGTTTGAATTAGACCCTTTTAAAAAGAAATGTTTGATGGAAGGACTAGATGATATAGCCCTCTCAATGGAAAAAATTTCTAAAATAGATGACTATGAAAAAAAATTGCAAAATACAAAACCTTGGGTTTTAAATAATGGCTAATAAAACTAGGAAAATTTTACTTTTACCAGGTGATGGAATAGGTCCCGAGGTTGTCGCAGAAGTAAAGAAAATACTAGAATGGATGAATAAAACAAAGTCCTTAGATTTTGTTTTAAGCGAAGAATTAATTGGTGGTGCATCTATTGATGCTAATAAAGTTCCAATAACTGATGAAGTTTTTTATAAATCTTTGCAGTCTGACGCGGTAATACTAGGTGCTTGTGGTGGGCCTAAGTGGGACAATTTAGAATTCTCAAAGAAACCTGAGAGAGCTCTTTTAAAACTTAGAAAAGAATTAAAGTTATTTGCAAACTTAAGACCTGCTATTTGCTTTAAACAATTAGTCGATTCTTCAACTCTTAAACCAGAAATTGTTTCAGGATTAGACATTATGATTGTAAGAGAATTAACAGGCGGTATTTATTTTGGTGAACCACGAGGTATAGAGCCAATGGAAAATAACCAAAGAAAAGGTATTAATACTCACTCTTACACTACTTCAGAAATTCATAGAATTGCACGAGTAGCTTTCGATTTGGCGAAGAAAAGAAAAAATAAAGTTACGTCTTGCGAAAAATCAAATGTAATGGAGGCAGGTATTTTATGGAGAGAAGAAGTACAGGCAATTAAAGACAAAGAATTTAAAAAGGTCGAGTTAAATCATATGCTAGCTGATAATTGCGCGATGCAGCTTTTAAGATATCCAAAACAATTTGATGTCATTTTAGCTGACAACCTTTTTGGAGACATGTTATCTGATGAGGCAGCTATGCTAACTGGTTCACTTGGACTTTTGCCTTCAGCTTCACTAGGGGCAAAAGATAAAAATGGAAGAATTAGATCACTATACGAACCGGTGCATGGGTCTGCCCCTGATATTGAGGGAAAAAATATTGCTAATCCAATAGCTACTATTTTAAGTTTATCAATGGCACTAAGATATTCTTTAGATCTTGGAAAAGAGGCTGATCAACTCGATCAAGCTGTTCAGAACGTTTTAGATGATGGTCTAAGAACAAAAGATATAATGTCTAAAAATATGAAAGAGGTTTCCACAACAGACATGGGTGATGCAATTATCGCAAAATTGCAATAAAGTAGTAAATTATGAATCTTGCAATTATTGGTGCCTCAGGAAATGTTGGAAGAAAGACAATCGAAATTTTAGAGAAATCTAAATTAGCTATTGATAACCTTTTTTTAGTAGCTTCTTCAAAAAGTGTCGGAAAAAAAATTAAATTTAAAAACAAAGAAATTTTGATTGAAAATTTAGAAAATTATAAATTTTCTAAAGCTCAAATTACTTTTTTTGCAGCCGGAAGCGAGGTAGCCAAAGAATGGGTTCCTATAGCATCAAAAGAAACAATTGTTATAGATAACTCTAGTTATTTTAGAATGCAAAAAGATGTTCCTCTTGTTGTACCAGAGGTCAATTCAGAAGCGCTTAATAAACACAAAAATATTATTGCAAATCCGAATTGTTCCACAATGCAAATGGTCCTTCCTTTAAAACCACTGCACGATGAGTATAAAATAAAAAGGGTAATTGTCTCAACTTATCAAGCAGTATCAGGTGCTGGTAAAGCTTCTATGGATGAACTTTTTGAACAATCAAAAAATTATATAGCTGGAAAAAAAATTTTGTCAAAAAATTTTACAAAACAAATTGCTTTTAATTTGATTCCTCATATCGACACTTTTGATAAGGACGGTTATACAAAGGAAGAGCTTAAAATGACAAATGAAACAAAAAAAATTTTAGATAATGAGATTGACGTTTCAGCAACGTGTGTGAGAGTACCAGTTAAAACTGGTCACTCAGAGTCAATTAATATTGAATTTGAAAATCTTTATGATTTTGAAAATATTCTAAAAATATTGAGAAATGCTCCAGGTTGTAAAGTTGTTGATGAACGTAAAGACGGTGGTTATATTACCCCAATAGAGGCTGAAGGAGATTATACAACTTACATTTCAAGAATTAGAAAAGATAATTCTAATATTAAAGCTATAAATTTGTGGGTGGTATCAGATAATTTATTAAAAGGAGCGGCATTAAATACTATACAAATTGCAGAGTGTTTAATGCAAAAAATGAAACTTTAGTTTATAAATTAAATATGCAGAATAATCCTTTAAGCCCCCATCTCCAAATTTACAAGTGGCAAATATCATCTCTATTATCAATTACGCATAGAATAGTCGGTGTAATAAATTTTTTTGCCATTGTATTAATTTGTTTTTGGTCCGTTTCATTATTATTAGGTCAAGGCAGTTATCAATTAGTTCAGATTTTTTTAAAAACTATTTTTGGAAAATTTTTAGTTATTTCTTTGTGTTGGACTTTTAGTTTTCATATCCTCAATGAAATAAGGCATTTACTTTGGGATGCAGGATTTGGATTTGATTTAAAAACATCGAAAATTACTGGTGTCTCTGCGCTCATCGGTTCTTTTGTCTTAACAATTTTGTTTTATTTTTTAGGGAGAAATATTTTTTAATGCACACATCAACCAAAAAATGGCTTTTTACAAAAATAAGCTCACTAATTTTAATACCTTTAATGATATGGTTTATAATTTCATTTTTATCAATTTATGACAAAGATTACTCTGAAATTACTAGTTTTTTTTCAAATCAACCCTCTAGAATTTTATTCTCAATTTTCATTGTCATTGCCTTTTTTTTCTCAGCTCTAACAATAAGTGAGATCTTTGAGGATTATTTACATAATGATAAAATCAAATATGTCGCAAATAAAGCTTTGTATTTTTCTGCTATTATAATTCCATTATTAACAATTTTAGGTATATATAATCTAAATTAATGAGCAATTATAAAATTATAGATCATGAATACGACGTTGTGGTTCTTGGCGCTGGCGGATCAGGACTAAGAGCAGCGGTGGGTCTTTCAGAGTCAGGTTTAAAAACTGCATGCATCTCAAAGGTTTTTCCTACAAGAAGTCACACATCAGCAGCTCAAGGAGGTATATCCGCAGCTTTAGGAAATATGGGCGAAGATGATTGGCGATGGCATATGTATGATACAGTAAAAGGATCTGACTGGCTGGGTGATCAAGATGCTATAGAATACCTTTGCAAAGAGGCTCCTAGAGCAGTTGTAGAATTAGAGAGATACGGTGTACCTTTTAGTAGAACAGACGATGGTAAAATTTATCAAAGACCTTTTGGTGGCATGACAAAGAATTATGGAAATGGTACCGCGCAGAGAACATGCGCAGCTGCAGATAGAACCGGTCACGCTATATTACACACGCTTTATGGCCAAGCGCTTAAACAAAACACTGAGTTTTTTATCGAATACTTTGCGTTAGATCTTATTATGAAAAATGGAGAATGTAAGGGAGTAATAGCTTGGAATTTAACAGATGGAACAATTCACAGATTTAGATCTCATATAACAATTATTGCAACTGGAGGCTACGGAAAAGTTTACTATTCAGCTACCTCAGCACATACGTGCACAGGTGATGGAAATGCGATGATCCTTAGAGCAGGATTGCCATTACAAGATATGGAATTTGTTCAATTTCATCCTACTGGGATTTATGGAGTTGGATGCTTAATTACTGAAGGTGTTAGGGGAGAAGGTGGATTTTTAGTAAATGGTAAAGGTGAGAGATTCATGGAGAGGTATGCTCCAAATGCAAAGGATTTAGCATCTCGAGATGTAGTGAGTAGATCAATGGAAATGGAAATTAACGAAGGTAGAGGTGCTGGAAAAAACAAAGATCATATAAACCTTCACTTAGATCATATAGATAAAAAAGTTATAGATGAAAGACTCCCAGGAATTTCAGAGGCAGCAAAAACTTTTGCAAATGTTGATGTAAGCAAGGAACCTATTCCGGTGGTTCCTACTGTTCATTATAATATGGGAGGTATTCCAACTAATTATAAAGCTGAAGTACTTACATTAAATGGTTCAGAAAAAGTAGTACCAGGATTAATGGCAATTGGTGAGGCAGCTTGTGTGTCAGTGCATGGGGCAAATAGATTAGGGTCTAATTCTTTAATTGATTTAGTAGTTTTTGGTAGAGCAGCTGCCAAAAGAGCAGCAGAACTTGTAAAACCAGGTAGTGCCCACGAAGAAGTTTCAAACTCAGAAACAGACAAATGTTTAGAAAGATTTGATAAAATAAGAAATTCAAATGGGTCAACAAAAACTTCTGAATTGAGATTAGAGATGCAAAAAACAATGCAGTCGAAATGTGCAGTATTTCGAACAGAAAAAACCTTGAAAGAGGGGGTTGATCAAATTCGAAAACCTTTTGAAGGAATGAGTGACATTTCAGTAAAAGATAAGTCTTTGCTATTTAATACCGATTTAGTTGAAACTTTGGAATTGGATAATTTAATAAGTCAAGCACTTACAACTATGGACTCTGCATATAATAGAAAAGAGAGCAGAGGAGCTCACGCTAGGGAAGATTTTACAAAAAGAGACGATAAGAATTTTATGAAACATACATTGGCTTGGCAAAAAGGTAAAAAAGTGGAAATAAAGTATAGAGATGTACATTCAAGAACTTTAACAAACGATGTACAGTATTTTCCACCAAAGGAGAGAGTTTATTAGTAATGGCACAGTTTAGCCTACCGCAAAATTCAAAAATAAAAGTTGGAAAATATTATAAAGATAAAACTAATTCAAAAAATCTTAAAAAAGTAAATATTTATAGATGGGACCCATCAACGGGAAAAAATCCTTCAATCGATACTTTTGAAGTGGACATGGATAATTGTGGACCAAAAGTTTTAGATATTTTATTTAAAATAAAGAATGAAATAGATCCGTCTCTTACTTTTAGAAGATCATGCGCTCATGGTGTTTGCGGTTCCTGCGCCATGAACATTGATGGAGTTAATGGTTTGGCATGTATTAAATCTCATACAGATATTAAAGGTGATTTGACTGTTTATCCATTGCCACACTTAAAAGTAGTAAAAGATTTAATTGGTGACCTTACAACTTTATATAAGCAATATGAGTCTATTCAGCCATGGCTTAAGGTTGATCAAACTGGCGAAGAAAAGACAGAGTTAAAACAATCACAAAAAGATAGGGAAAAATTGGATGGGTATTACGAATGTATATTATGCGCTTGTTGCTCAACTTCTTGCCCAAGTTATTGGTGGAATGGAGATAAATACCTAGGCCCAGCAGTTTTGTTACAAGCTTATCGATGGATAAATGATAGCAGAGATGGAGATAAAAAAGAGAGACTGAAGAAGGTGGCAGATGAATTAAAATTATACAGATGCCACACTATTATGAATTGTACTAATTCATGTCCTAAAGGCCTTAATCCTGCAAAAGCTATAGGTTCTATTAAAAAAATGCTTGCAACAAGCTAAAACCTTATTTATTCAATTACATCATGAAAACTATTAACCATTTTATTGGGGGAAAAATATTTCCTGGAGAGTCAAAAAAAAAAGGAAAAGTTTATAATCCAGCCACAGGAGAACAATCTGCTGAAGTAAATTTAGCTACTACAAAAGATGTTAATGTAGCAGTTGATAGCGCTCAGAAAGCCTTTGAGTCATGGTCTAATAAACCTCCATTACAAAGAGCAAGAATAATGTTCAAATTTAAAGAGCTAATTGAAAAAAATTCTGACGAATTAACAAAAATTATTGTTTCTGAACATGGAAAAGTTTATGAGGACGCCAAAGGCTCGCTTACAAGAGGTTTAGAAGTTGTTGAATATGCTTGCGGAATTCCTCAAATGTTAAAAGGTGAATTTACAGAAAATGTTGGATCAAATGTTGATAGCTGGTCTATCAGGCAACCCCTAGGAGTTTGCGCAGGAGTAACTCCGTTTAATTTTCCTGCAATGGTGCCAATGTGGATGTTTCCTATGGCTATAGCTTGTGGAAATACCTTTGTTTTAAAACCTTCAGAAAAAGATCCTTCTTGTTCGATAAAACTTGCAGAATTACTAAAAGAAGCAGGACTACCTGATGGTGTTTTTAATGTAGTAAATGGGGACAAAGAAGCTGTAGATGCTTTGATAAATAATAAAGATGTAGTTGCGATGAGTTTTGTAGGTTCAACTCCAATAGCAAAATATATTTACGAAAATTGTGCAAAAAATGAAAAGAGAGTTCAAGCTTTAGGAGGAGCAAAAAATCATTGTGTAGTAATGCCTGATTGTGATTTAGACCAAGCAGTTAACGGCCTAATGGGGGCCGCATACGGTTCCGCCGGCGAAAGATGTATGGCTCAATCAGTTGCTGTCGCAGTTGGCGGTATAGGGGATAAATTAGTAAATTCCTTAGCAAAAAAAGTTGAGTCACTTAAAGTTGGACCAGGGATGGATAAGCATTCTGAAATGGGCCCTCTAGTAACCAAAGAACATTTGGAAAAAGTAAAAGGTTATGTAGATATTGGAGTCAAAGAAGGCGCAGATCTAGTTGTTGATGGCAGGAATTTTAAAATTCAAGGCTATGAAAATGGATATTATATAGGAGGATGTCTTTTCGATAACGTTACTAAAAACATGAAAATTTATAAAGAAGAAATATTTGGCCCAGTTTTATCTGTGGTTAGAGCAAAAGATTTTGACGAGGCACTAAAACTTGTTAACGATCATGAATATGGAAATGGAGTGAGTATATTCACTAGAGATGGTGATGCGGGAAGATCTTTTTCTAGTAAAGCTAAGATCGGAATGGTTGGTATTAATATACCTATACCAGTGCCAATGGCATTCCATAGTTTCGGTGGATGGAAAAGATCTTTATTTGGAGACCAACACATGCATGGCCCTGAAGGGGTAAGATTTTATACCAAATTAAAAACAATAACTTCAAGATGGCCAACTGGACTAAGATCTGATCCAGAATTTACAATGCCAACAATGAAATAGAATGAAAAAAAAAATAACTCTAATAGGAGCTGGACAGATAGGAGGGACGTTAGCTCATTTATTAGCTTTAAAAGAACTTGGTGATATAGTTTTATTTGATGTTGCCGAGGGAATAGCTAAGGGCAAGGCTTTAGATATTGCACAATCTTCACCTGTAAGCGGTTTCAATGTTAACCTATCAGGAACAAGCGATTATAACGACACTAAAAACTCTGATGTAATCATTATAACAGCAGGCGTTCCTAGAAAACCTGGAATGACAAGAGATGATTTGCTGGGAATCAATCTAAAGATCATTAAACAAGTGGCCGAAGGTATAAAAAAGACTTCTCCAGATGCATTTGTAATATGTATAACAAATCCTTTAGACGTAATTGTTATGGCATTACAAAAATATTCTGGATTTCCTAAAAATAAAATTGTTGGAATGGCAGGTATTCTAGACTCATCGAGATTTATTTATTTTCTTTCTCAAGAACTTAAATTTCCTGTTCAAAAGATAAAATCATTCGTCCTCGGCGGCCATGGGGATAGCATGGTTGCTATGCTTAATTCTACAACAATTGACGGAAAAAAAATTAATGATCTAGTTGAAGAGGGAAAAATTAAACAAGAAAAATTAATGCAAATAATTGAAAGAACAAAGAAGGGCGGAGCTGAGATAGTTAAATATCTTGAGAAAGGTTCAGCATTTTATGCTCCAGCTGCCTCAGGAGTTGAAATGGCTGAAAGCTATCTAAAAGATTTAAAAAAACAATTGCCTTGCGCATCATATTTAAATGGTGAGTATGGAGTAATAGGAATATATGCAGGCGTTCCAGTTATTATTGGAAAAAAAGGTGTTGAAAAAATAATTGAAATTAATCTTTCAGAAAAAGAAAAAAAAGATTTTAATTTATCAATAGACTCTGTAAATGAGTTATTTAATGCCGCAAAAAAGATAGATAAATCTTTGGCTTAAAATATATTGAATAAATCTAATATATTTAAATGAAAAATATCCAAAATCTACTTAAAGAAAATTATCTAGCATTTTTACTGTTCTTAATCGCTTTGCTAATCAATCAATATACAGGCAATAGAGGAGTTTTTCCAATAGATAGCTTTAGCCACTTCGATAGCGGATTTAGAATTTTAAAAGGCGATCATCCTTTTAAAGATTATTGGGTAGTTTCAGGACCTATCATAGATTATTTGCAAAGCATATTTTTTTTCTTATTCGGTATTAATTGGCAGTCTTATGTTTTTCATGCTTCATTTATAAATGGTTTATTAACACTGTTAACTTTTTATTTATTTTTAAATTTAAAATTAGATAAATATTTAAGTTTTTTTTACTCTTTATGTTTTGCAATTTTATCTTATCCATCTAGTGGAACGCCCTTTGTTGATCACCACTCAGCCTTTTTTTCTTTGGCAAGTATTTATTATTTAATTCGTGCTTTAAATGAGGATAAAACATATCAGTGGACTCTAATACCTGTTTTTTTGTCATTATCATTTTTAAGTAAACAGGTACCAGCTTTTTATATTTTTTTATCAATAATTTTCACCTTAATTTTTCATTTATTTCAAATCGAAAAGAAAAAAGCTTTTAAGATTTTATCCATTTTATTTTTAACTTCATTTCTAATATTAATATTTTTTTTTTCTATTTTTAAAAATTAATTCAATAAATTTTCAAGATTTTATTTACCAATATGTAATTTATCCAAAATCGATAGGAGATCAAAGATTCTTAAATTTAAAATATGATTTTAAAAATACTTTTTTAAACTTTAAATTCATTTATTTAGCTTTCTTTTTTTTATTGATAATTGCAACAAAAAATCTTTTAAAAAAAAAAAATTTTTATAAAAAATTAGATTTCAAAATATTTTTAATCACTTTTCTTTTATCAGCTTCATTAATTCAACATATATTACTCACTAAAAATCAAATATTCATTTTTTTTCTAATACCTCTAATTTGTGGTTTGGCTCATAGTCAACTGGAAAAAAGTAAGGTAGATAAAAAAAAATTATTTGCTAGTTTACTTATTGTTTTATGTTTATTTGCTACCATTAAATATCATCTAAGATTTAATTTTGATAGAAAATTTCATGAGTTAAGTAAAGTTGATTTTTCAATGTCAGCTGATGCAAATTTATTGAGCAAAGAATTTAAAGGTTTAAAATGGATTTCCCCTAACGATAAACCTTTGTCAGAAATTAATTATATTAATGGAGTAAAAATAACCTTAGGTAATGACATTTCAAATATAATGGTCGTCACCAATTATTCTCTTTTTTCTGTTTTAACAGAAAAAAACGTGAGTTCTTTTTCTAGATGGTTTGCGTTTGACGGGTCTGCTTTCCCACTAAAAAATGATAAATACTATGAAAAATATAAAGATTTTATTCTCTCTACAATAAAATCAAAAAATATTGAAAATATTTACGTGCTTAAAGATATAAATTATAAATTTTTTTTAGATTACTTTGATAAAAATTGTATAAATAAAAAAACTGAGAGCAAAATGCTGAAAATTTATCAAATAAATCATAACTGTGTTAACTTGAAAAATCATGGAAAAAAAAAATAAAAAATATATAACTTTTTTAATTTTATGAATATTCATGAACATCAAGCAAAAGAAATTTTAAAAGAATATGGAGCTCCCGTATCGAATGGAATAGTGATACATTCGCTAGATGATATAAGACAAAAAATTAAAAAACTCAAAAGTAAAGAATTTGTTTTAAAAGCTCAAATCCATGCTGGAGGAAGAGGTAAAGTTGGTGGCGTTAAACTTGTGAAGAGTTATTCAGAACTAGAGCAAGAAGCTAAAAAAATGATGGGCAAAATCCTTGTTACCCATCAAACTGGCCCTGAAGGAAAAAAAGTCAAAAGATTATATATAGAAGAGGCCTCAGAAATTTCCAAAGAGCTTTACCTTTCTTGTTTAGTTGACAGAGCAAGTTCTAAAATAGCATTTATTAGTAGCACAGAGGGCGGAATGGATATTGAAAAAGTTGCTCTTGAGACTCCAAACAAAATTATCACTAATAAAATAGATTTTAAAGATGATGGTCCTGATGCAAGTGAGATCGAAAAAATTATTTCAATATTCAACTTAAGCAGTCAACATGTCGACACTGCTAGAAATTTAATTAAGTCACTTTATAAAATTTTAATTCAAAAAGATGCTAATTTGATTGAAATTAATCCTTTGATAATTACTAAAGATAATAAAATTCTATGTTTAGACGCAAAAATGAATTTTGATGATAACGCAATTTTCAGAAGACCTGAAATTTTAAAATTAAGAGATTTAAACGAAGAAGATCCAGCAGAAATTGAGGCGAGCAAATATGATCTTGCTTACATTAAACTTAATGGTTCAATAGGGTGCATGGTTAATGGCGCAGGTTTAGCGATGGCTACTATGGATATTATAAAACTTTATGGAAAAGAACCAGCTAACTTTTTAGACGTTGGGGGAGGCGCTTCTAAAGAAAAAGTTACTGCAGCTTTCAAATTAATTTTAGCTGATAAAAATGTTAAAGGGATTTTAATAAATATTTTCGGCGGAATAATGAGATGTGATGTATTAGCTCAAGGCGTAATTGATGCAGCACAGCAAGTCAATTTGTCGGTCCCACTTGTAGTAAGATTAGCTGGTACGAATTTTAAAGAGGGAAAAGAAATTTTAGAGAAATCAAAACTTAAAATTTTATCAGCAACTGATTTAAATGACGCTGCAAAAAAAATTGTAGAGGCAATTAAATAAAATGTCAGTGTTAGTAAATAAAAATACTAAAGTGATATGCCAAGGTTTCACTGGAAAACATGGAACTTTCCACTCAGAACAAGCTTTAAAATATGGAACAAAATTAGTTGGAGGAGTTACACCAAATAAAGGAGGTCAAAAACACTTAGACTTACCAGTTTTTAATACAGTATTGGAGGCAAAAGAGAAAACATCTGCCAATGCCTCAATGATTTATGTACCTCCTAAATTTGCAGGCGCTGCTATTATAGAAGCTATAGATGCTAAAATAGAATTAATAGTTTGTATAACAGAAGGGATACCAGTTTTAGATATGTTGAAAGTAAAAAAAATTTTAAAAAAAAGTAATTCTAGGTTAATTGGTCCTAATTGCCCGGGAATTATCACTCCAGATGAATGTAAAATTGGAATTATGCCTGGCAATATACATAAAAAAGGTTCCGTCGGTATAGTTTCAAGATCTGGAACTTTGACATACGAGGCAGTCGCCCAGACATCATCTAACAACATTGGACAATCAACTTGTATTGGTATTGGAGGAGATCCAATTAATGGAACGAATTTTATAGATTGTTTGGAACTATTTCTAAAGGACGATGAAACGAAGTCAATAGTAATGATAGGAGAAATAGGAGGTTCCGCTGAGGAAGAAGCTGCAGAATTTTTAAAAAGAGAAAAAGTAAAAAAACCAACGGTAGGTTTTATAGCTGGATTAACAGCACCACCAGGTAGAAGAATGGGACATGCTGGGGCAATCATATCCGGAGGAAAGGGAGGAGCTGAAGAAAAAATTGAAATTATGAAATCTGCTGGAATAACAATCTCAAAATCACCCGCAGATATTGGTAAAACTCTATTTGATAAACTTAACAGTTGATTTCTGATAATTTGTGTTAGAATAAATCATTAATGTCATCTTTCGAAAATAATATAAAATTAAAAAAAACCTCTTTTTTATCTGGTATTAATTCTGAATTTATAAATCAGTTATATTCAGATTATCTTTCTGACCCAAAATCTTTACCTGAAGGTTGGAAAAAATTTTTTGAAGGATTAAGTGAGGATGAAAAATTAATTTTAAACGACATCAATGGCCCCAGTTGGTCTCCAATAAAAAAGACAAAAAAATTAAAACTTAATAATGAAATTAAAAATAGTATTGAAGACTCCGAAGATTTAAATTCAGACTCCATGCAGCAAGCCGCCAAAGATTCTGTAAGAGCAATTATGTTGATAAGAGCTTATAGAATAAGAGGTCACCTAATTTCAAATTTAGATCCATTATCAATTCAGGAAAAAAAAGAGCATTCGGAATTAAAACCAGAAACTTATGGGTTTACAAAAAAAGATTATAAGAGAAAGATATTTTTAGATGGAGTTCTGGGGCTACAGTATGCTGATTTGAATCAAATTCTTGAAATTTTAAAAAAAACATATTGCTCAACTATAGGATATGAGTTTATGCATATGAGTGATCCAGAGGAAAAGGCATGGATTAGGAATAGAATTGAGGGACCAGAAAAAGATGTTACTTTTACTGAAAATGGTAAAAAAGCGATTCTAAATAAGATTTTACAAGCAGAGGGTTTTGAAAAATATTTACACGTAAAATTTGTTGGGACAAAAAGATTTGGCTTAGATGGTGGAGAGTCATTAATACCAGCCCTGGAACAAATTATCAAAAGAGGAGGAAATCTGGGAGCTAAAGAAATTAAAATTGGAATGCCTCACAGGGGTAGACTAAATGTTCTAGCTAATGTTATGGGCAAACCTTACAGGGCAATTTTTAGTGAATTTTTTGGAAAATCAGTTAGTACGAGTAAAGATTTTGAGGGAGATGTGAAGTATCATCTTGGAGCCTCTTCCAACAGAGAATTTGATGGGAATATAATGCACATAAGTTTGACAGATAATCCCTCTCATTTAGAGGCAGTAAATCCTGTTGTTCTAGGACAAGTGAGAGCTAAACAATTTTTTCATAAAGATAAAAATAGAAAAAAAGTAATACCAGTTTTAATGCATGGCGATGCGGCTTTCGCTGGTCAAGGTATAGTGGCAGAATGTTTTGCAATGTCTGGATTACCGGGACACAACAGTGGTGGAACAATTCATATCATCGTAAATAATCAGATAGGTTTTACTACAGCACCCAGATTTGCTAGATCATCGCCTTATCCTTCTGATGTAGCTAAAATTGCTCAAGCTCCGATATTTCATGTTAATGGAGATGATCCTGAAGCGGTCACTCATTGTGCAAAAATTGCTACTGAGTATAGACAGAAATTTAATCGCGATGTTGTTATAGATATGGTTTGCTATAGGCGCTTTGGACATAACGAAGGGGATGAACCTTCTTTTACTCAACCAATAATGTATAAAAAAATTAAAATCCATCCTACTACACTTGCAATATATGGAGAGAAACTTTCAAATGAGGGATTAATTAGCAACAAACAATTACAAGAGGATAAAATAAAATTTAAAGAACATTTAGAAAATGAGTTTTCGTCATCAAAAAATTATAAATCAGAACTAAAATGGTTTGATGGTGTATGGTCCAGATTTAAACCAGGACTAGGTAAAGATAAAAGAGGTAAAAGTGGTGTTGAAAAAAACATTTTATTAAATGTAGGAAATAAAATATTTACAATTCCGAATGATTTCAATGTTCATAAAACTCTTAAAAGAGTTTTTGAACTAAAGAAGAATATGTTCAAAACTGGTAAAATTGATTGGTCTTCGGCTGAGTCACTAGCTATAGGCACACTTTTAACTGAAGGATTTTCTGTAAGATTATCAGGCCAAGATTCAGGTAGAGGAACTTTTAGTCAAAGACATGCAGTTTTAAGAAATCAAGATAATCATGATCGCTACATACCGCTTAATAATATTCAAGTAAGTCAAAAGAAATTTGAAATAATAGATAGTTTACTTTCTGAACTTGCAGTGCTTGGATTTGAGTACGGTTATTCCTTATCTGAGCCGGAAACTTTAGTTTTATGGGAAGCTCAATTTGGAGATTTTGCAAATGGTGCTCAAGTAATCATTGATCAATTTATTACATCTTCGGAGTCTAAGTGGGGAAGAGCCAGTGGACTCGTTATGTTATTACCTCATGGTTATGAAGGTCAAGGGCCCGAGCACTCATCAGCAAGACTTGAAAGATTTTTACAATTATGCGCAGGAGAAAACATACAAGTGGTAAATTGCACAACACCATCAAATTATTTTCACGTATTAAGGAGACAAATGCACAGAGAGTTTAGAAAACCATTAATCATAATGACACCTAAATCTTTATTAAGACACAAGAGCTGCGTATCCAATATTTCTGAATTTATTTCAAAAAGTTCTTTTCATAGGGTTTTAGAAGATGATGCTTATATTAAAGAGAATAATTTAATATCTTTAAAAAAAGATAATAAAATAAAAAAAGTAGTGATGTGTTCTGGAAAAATTTATTATGATTTATTAGAAGAAAGACAAAAATATAAAAGGGATGATATAACTTTTGTAAGACTAGAGCAACTCTATCCATTTCCAGCAAAAACGTTGGCTCGGGTATTAAAAAAATATAAAAAAGCAAAATTTATATGGTGCCAAGAGGAACCTAAAAATATGGGAGCATGGAATACTGTTCGAAATTATATTGAAAGAACTTTAGAAATGATAAATTTTAAGGATATTAACATTAAATTTGTGGGTAGATCAGCTTCTTCAACTACTGCGACTGGAAATGCTAACAAACATCTTGCACAACAAAAAGAAATATTAGAAAAGATACTTAAATATTAATGTCTGAAAAAATAATAGTCCCTACCCTTGGCGAATCCGTTACTGAGGCAACAGTATCAAAGTGGTTAAAAACACAGGGAGACGAGGTAGTCGCCGATGAACCTATCGTTGAATTGGAAACTGACAAAGTTAACGTAGAGGTGCCAGCTCCATCTAATGGTTTTCTCGGCACTATAGAAGTTAAAGAGGGCGAAACTGTTAATGTAGGCTCGTTATTGGGCACAATAAATGATATTGCTAAAAAAGAAATCCTAAAAGAAACAAAGGTGAAATCATATACTCCTCCAAAGAAGCAACCTAAATTGTTCGAAGAGAAAAAAAAAGAAGTTCAAAATAAAAAAATCATTAAGCCAAAAATACAAGAACAAGTTTTAACTTTAGAAAATGAAAAAGTGGATGAAGAGCCTTTAGTTTTAATGGAAACTCATGAGGAAAAGAAAGTTTCAAGAAAACCTTTAGAAAATAATAAAGAAACAAAAGTTTCACCAGCAGCAAGAAAAATTGCAAGTGAAGCAAAAATTGATTTAGAAAAAGTTAAAGGCTCTGGAAAAAATGGAATAATATTAAAAGAAGATATTATGGAGTTAATGGGTTCCAAGCCTGGACCTTCCGAAAGAAAGATCAAACATGGACCGGAAGAAAGAGTAAAAATGACAAGGCTAAGATTAACGATTGCGAAGAGATTAAAAGAGGCTCAAGAAAACGCTGCCATGTTAACAACATTTAATGAAGTAGATATGAGCGAGGTGATTTCAATGAGAAATGAATACAAGGATGAGTTTCAAAGTAATTATGGAGTTAAATTAGGTTTCATGTCATTTTTTGCGAAGGCTTGTGTAATAGGCTTGAAGAATTTTCCTGCAATCAATTCAGAAATTCAAGGAGAAGAAATAGTATATAAAAATTATTATAACATAAGTATTGCTGTTGGCACTGACAGAGGTTTAGTAGTACCAGTCTTAAGAGAAACTGACGAGATGTCTTTTGCAGATATAGAAAAAAATATTGCTGATCTTGGTCAAAAAGCTAGGGATGGAAAAATAACTATTGATGATCTTCAAGGAGGAACTTTCACAATTACTAATGGAGGAATTTACGGTTCAATGCTATCTACACCAATTTTAAATCCACCACAATCTGCAGTTTTAGGTATGCATAATATCGTACAAAGACCTGTCGTAATTAAAGGTGACGTAGAAGTAAGACCAGTGATGTATTTAGCTCTGTCTTATGATCATAGAATTGTGGATGGAAAAGAGGCTGTATCTTTTTTAAAAATCATTAAAGAGTCTTTAGAACAGCCTAAGAGACTGTTTTTAAATATATAATATGGAAAATTTTGATTTAGTTGTAATCGGAGGGGGGCCAGGTGGATACGTTTGCGCTATTAGGGCTGCTCAGCTTGGTTTAAAAACAGCTTGTGTAGAGTCTAGAGGAACACTTGGAGGCACATGTCTTAATGTTGGCTGCATCCCCTCTAAGAGTTTATTAAATTTATCAGAAAATTTCCATAAAGCAAAAAAAGATTTCAATAATCAGGGAATTGAAATTGAAGGCATAAAGTTAAATATTGAAAAAATGATGTCTAATAAAAATAAATCAGTTCAAGTTTTAACAAAGGGTGTAGAGTTCCTTTTTAAAAAAAATAAAGTTACTTATATTAAAGGCAAAGGTGTCCTTTTTTCAAAAAATGATATTGTAGTTTACGAAAATAATAAGAAATCAAATTATAGTGCTAAAAATATAGTTATAGCTACTGGCTCCTCTGTGGCTTCAATACCAGGAGCAGAAATAGATGAAAAAAATATAATTTCTTCTACCGGAGCATTATCACTAAACAGCGTACCTAAAAAACTGGCCGTCATCGGTGGAGGTTATATAGGGTTAGAGATGGGTTCAGTTTGGTCAAGGCTAGGATCAGAGGTTACAGTAATAGAATATCTTGATCACATTACACCAGGTATGGACAGAGAAATTTCAAGTGAGTTTAAGAAAATCTTAACTAAACAAGGAATTAATTTTAAAATGGGCGCCAAAGTGAATAAAGTTCAATCTATTAAATCAGGTGTTTCAATAAATTATACAGATATAAAAAATAAGGAGGATGAAACTTTAGAATTTGATAAAGTACTAGTTTCTGTTGGACGTAAACCTTACACCGAGGGTCTTAATTTAACAAAAATTGGAATAAAGAAAGATAACAAAGGAAGGATAGAAGTTAATGAAAAATTACAAACTTCAATCAAAAACATTTATGCTATTGGTGATGTAATAAAAGGTCCAATGTTAGCACATAAGGCTGAAGAGGAGGGAATAGCTGTTGCAGAAATACTAGCAGGACAAGCAGGGCATGTAAATTATGATGTTATCCCTGGAGTGATTTATACTTCTCCAGAAGTAGCAACAGTGGGAAAAACAGAGGAACAATTGAAGGAAGAAAATAAATCTTATAAAGTGGGTAAATTTCCTTTTTTAGCTAATTCAAGAGCGAAAGTTAATAATGAAACAGAGGGATTTGTAAAGATTTTAGCAGATAGTAAAACTGACAAAGTTTTAGGTGTGCACATTATTGGACCCCACTGCGGAGATATGATTGCAGAAATGGCCTTAGCAATGGAATTCGGTGCCAGCGCAGAAGATATTGCAAGAACTTGCCATGCCCATCCCACTCATACAGAAGCTATAAAAGAAGCTGCATTAGCTGTTGATAAAAGACCAATTCATTTCTAATTAAAAAAAATTAAAATAATATTATCAAATGAAAGCACAAGTTCTGTTGCCAAAAGTTTTTAACTTTCCGTTCACTTATAATTCTAAAAAAGAGAATAAGATAGGAGACCTAGTTGAAGTCCCCTTTGGTTCTAAAAAGGAAATTGGTGTTATTTGGAAAAATAGTTATTCAGAACCTCAAAATATAAATATAAAAGATATTAATAAAAACACAGGATACTCAATCAACAGCAGGTTTATCGACTTTATCGAATGGTTTTCGATTTATAATATGGTACCGATTGGTCTTGTTTTAAAAATGGCGATCGGAGGAAGTGACAAATTTTTAAAAATTGAAGATAATTTTGTTAAATCTAAAAAAACTCCAATTAAAAACTTTAAATTAAATTATGAGCAATCTGAAGCACTTAAATTTCTTGGAAAGGTTAATAATAAATTTGATGTGTCTGTTTTACAAGGGACTACAGGGTCAGGAAAAACTTTGGTTTATTTTGAGAGAATAAAAAAAATAATAGAAAAAAATAACCAAGCTTTAGTACTATTACCAGAAATATTTCTTACCAATGAATTTAAATCAAGATTTGAGGATTTTTTTGGATTTGAACCAGCAATATGGCATTCAAAAATAACTCCAAAACAAAAAAGAATTATTTGGAAAGGAATAATTAGTAATAAGATAAAAATATTAGTCGGCGCTAGATCAGCATTACTTTTACCTTTTAAAAAACTTGGAATAATAATTGTAGATGAAGAACATGACGGCTCCTACAAGCAAGACGAAGGAGTTATTTATAATGCTAGAGATATGGCAATTTCAAGAGCTAATTTTGAAAAAATTCCCATACACTTAATAACTTCTGTTCCATCAGTAGAAACTTTTAATAATATCTGCAAAAAGAAATATAGATGCACTAAAATTTTTAAAAGGTTTAATGATCATCCTCTACCAGAGTCTAAAATAATTAATTTAAATATTAATAAAATTAAAAATAAATTTATTGCAAAAGATACCGCTGATTTAGTTCAAACTTATTTGAATAAAGGTAGTCAAATTCTATTTTTTTTAAATAGAAGAGGTTTTGCTCCGTACTTAATTTGTAAAAAGTGTGGATACAAACAAGTTTGTTCAAATTGCTCATTATATTTAACCTTTCATAAAAATAAGAATAAAGCTATTTGTCACCATTGTTCATTTGAAAAAAAAATAAAAACAAAATGTAAATTAGGCGAGAACTGCGAATTTATTATGTATGGTCCAGGAGTAGAAAAGATATTTGATGAAGCAAAAGAAATATTCCCAAATAAAAATATAAGTATTTTCTCAAGTGATTATCTTAAAACAAAAGATAAAATAAAAAACTTTTTTAAAAAAATGATCGAAAATAAAATAGACATTCTAATAGGAACCCAAATGATTTCTAAAGGTTTTAATTTTCCAAAATTAAATTGCATTGTTGTAATTGATGCTGATTTTTCGGGGAGAGGCTATGACCTAAGAACTACTGAAAAGAATATTCAATTGTATCATCAATTAAGTGGAAGAGCTGGCAGGTTTAGTTCAAAGTCACTTATAATATATCAAACTCTCACACCGCAAGACGCGATACTGAATGAGCTGATTAAAGATAAATCGGAAAAACTTCTTGAAAATGAACTTTTATTGAGACAAAAAAACAAATTGCCTCCCTTCATAAGATTGATTGCGATAATCATAACTTCAAAAGACCGAAACTTAAGCATCCAAGGGGCTAGAGAAATTAAAGTTAAATTGAATAAAATTAAAGATCTTGAAGTTTTAGGACCAGTTGACGCTCCGTTACTTAAAATTAAAAAAAACTTTAGGTCAAGACTCTTAATCAAATTTAATAATCGACTTTTAATGCAAAAAAAAATTGCAAAAGCGCTAAATAAGCTAAAAATATCATCAAAAATTAAACTTACGGTTGATGTCGATCCAATAAATTTTGCTTAACTTAACAATTGGCAACTTGATCAAGTTATACTCATATGATACGACCTCAGCATAATTCGCAATAAAATCTAACAATAAAAATGAGTGCAAATAAATCTTTCTCATCCGAAACTTCTGAAAGGTATGCTCGCGCTTTATTCGAACTTTCAAAAGAGTCGAATGAACTAGAAAAAACAGAAAAAAATATTTCTAATTTTAAATTGTTGTATTATGGTAGCGATGAGATTAAAAATTTTGTCAAAGATCCCTCTAAAAGTATAATTCAACAGAACGAAGTTGTGAATTTTATAGGGGAAAAATTAGAATTTTCAAAAAATTTAAAAAGCTTCTTTTTATTGCTTGTTAAAAAAAGAAGGATTTTTTTTATAAATAAGATATTAGAAAGTTTTTTAAAATTATGTGCAAAAAATAGAGGGGAATTGAAAGCCTCATTAATTTCTTCTAGAGAATTATCTAAATCAGAGTTAGACAGAATAAGCAAAGATTTGTCCGATACTATGGGGTCAACTTTAAAATTTGATTATAAAGTTGATAAAGACTTAATTGGTGGTTTAAAACTTCAACTTGGTAGTTTTATGATTGATACGTCAATCAAAAATAAGCTTAAAAAATATGAACAAATGATGATAGAAAACTAAAATGGCAATTAATCCTTCAGAAGTAACTAAACTATTAAAAGAGCAAATTAAAAATTTTGGTAAACAGGCCGAAGTTTCTGAAATTGGAAAAGTTTTATCCGTAGGAGATGGTATCGCTCGAGTATACGGCTTAGATAATGTGCAAGCTGGGGAAATGGTTGAATTTGAAGATGGCTCAAAGGGTATGGCGCTTAATTTGGAAAATGATAATGTTGGTGTGGTTATTTTTGGTGATGATAGGAATATAAAAGAAGGTGATACAATTAAAAGAACAAATGCAATTGTAGATGTTCCTGTAGGTAAAGAGTTATTAGGAAGAGTTGTAGATGGTTTAGGAAACCCCATTGATGGCAAAGGATCTCTTTCAGCCAAAAGCAGAAAACGTGTAGAGGTAAAGGCTCCAGGGATAATACCAAGGCAATCTGTTAATGAACCAATGCAAACAGGTTTAAAATCGATAGACTCCTTAATCCCGATTGGAAGAGGACAAAGGGAGTTAATTATTGGTGACAGGCAAACAGGAAAAACAGCTGTAGCTATAGACACAATTATAAATCAAAAAAAAATTAACAAGTCTTCTGATGAGAAAAAAAAATTATACTGTGTTTATGTAGCGATTGGACAAAAACGCTCGACTGTTGCACAGATAACAAAAACTTTAGAAGAGGCTGGTGCGTTAAAATATACTACAATTGTTGCAGCTACGGCTTCAGACTCGGCTCCACTACAATTTTTAGCTCCATATACTGGATGTACAATTGGCGAATACTTTAGAGATAATGGAATGCATGCATTAATTGTTTACGATGATCTATCAAAACAAGCTGTAGCATACAGGCAAATGTCCTTATTATTAAGAAGACCTCCTGGAAGAGAGGCATATCCCGGAGATGTATTCTACTTACACAGTAGATTATTAGAGCGTGCAGCAAAGCTCAGTGATAAAAATGGAGGAGGCTCGTTAACAGCCTTACCGATTATAGAAACTCAAGCAGGAGACGTTTCTGCTTATATACCGACCAATGTAATTTCAATCACAGACGGCCAAATATTTTTAGAAACAGAACTATTTAATCAAGGAATTCGTCCCGCAGTAAACGTTGGCTTATCAGTTTCACGAGTCGGATCTGCCGCTCAAACCAAAGCAATGAAAAAAGTTGCCGGCTCAATCAAATTAGAATTAGCACAATATAGAGAAATGGCAGCCTTTGCTCAATTTGGATCAGATTTAGATGCTTCAACTCAGCAATTACTAAATCGAGGAGCAAAACTAACTGAACTTTTAAAACAAGATCAATACTCCCCAATGACAGTTGCAGAACAGGTGATTTCTGTATTTGCCGGCGTTAAAGGTTTTTTAGATGATGTTGATCCAGTGAAAATAAAAAAATTTGAAACTGATATAATTGAAAAAACAAAATCTGATAAGCCAGAAATAATAAATGATATTCAATCTTCAGGAAAATTAGAGGAAAAAACTGAGAAACTTTTAATTGAATTAATCGAAAAATATAAAAAAGGTAACAAATAATGCCAAGTCTAGATGACTTAAAAAAAAGAATTAAGAGTGTTAAATCCACTCAAAAAATTACAAAAGCTATGAAAATGGTAGCTGCTGCAAAGCTAAGAAAGGCCCAAGAAAATGCAGAAAAAGGGAGGCCGTACAGCCAAAAAATGCAAAACATAATACTTAATCTTACCAAATCAATTAGCGATATTGAAAATGCCCCTAAACTTCTAGTTGGTACTGGAAATGACAAAACACATCTGTGTGTTGTGCTAACAGCTGATAGAGGATTATGTGGGGGGTTCAACTCAAATATTTGCAAATTAGCTAAAATATCATTTAAAGAAATTTTGAATGATGGAAAAAATTTAAAGATAATTACTGTAGGATCTAAAGGATATGATCAGATTAAAAGAGAGTATGGAAAATACATAATTAAAAAATTTAGTTTTAAAGATAAAAAACAAATTACTTTTAAAGAGGCAGAAATAATAGGAAACGAAATAATTAATTTATTCAATCAAAATGAATTTGATAAATGTATCTTATTTTATAATAATTTTAAAAATGTAATAACTCAAATTCCTCAAGCACAACAAATTATTCCAGCAGAAAAAAAATCTTCAGACTTAAAAAATGAAAATGATATGTTCTATGAATTTGAACCAGATGAAGATGAAATATTGGAAGATCTGCTTCCGAAAAATATATCTACTCAAGTTTTTAAAGCTTTTTTAGAAAATGCTGCTAGCGAACAAGGATCGAGAATGACAGCTATGGACAATGCAACGAGAAATGCAGGAGATTTAGTAGATAAGTTAACAATTAATTATAATAGAAGCAGACAAGCGTCAATTACAAAAGAATTAATAGAAATTATTTCAGGAGCAGAAAGTTTATAAACATGAACAAAAAAGGAAAAATAACCCAAATTATTGGTGCTGTAGTAGATGTAAATTTTGAGGGCGAATTGCCAGAAATTTATACTGCATTAGAGGTCAATAATTCTGGAAGCAAGTTGATATTAGAGGTTGCACAACATTTAGGTGAGAATGACGTTAGAACAATTGCTATGGACTCCACAGAGGGTCTGAAAAGAGGAGATGAAGTTCTTAATACTCAATCGCCTATTAGTGTGCCAGTAGGTCCAGAAACTTTAGGTAGAATAATAAATGTAGTTGGAGAGTCTATTGATGAGAAAGGCGAAGTAAAAACAAAAGAAAAATGGCCAATACATAGACCAGCACCAAAATTTACAGATCAAGCAACAGAAACAGAGCAATTAGTGACAGGTATAAAAGTTATAGATTTACTAGCACCTTATGCAAAAGGAGGAAAAATTGGATTGTTCGGCGGAGCAGGAGTTGGAAAAACAGTTACGATTATGGAATTAATTAATAATATCGCAAAAGCACATGGAGGCTTCTCAGTTTTTGCTGGAGTAGGAGAAAGAACCAGAGAAGGAAACGATCTTTACCATGAGATGATAGAGTCAGGAGTTATTAAAACTGATGGGAAGGGGTCAAAAGCAGCTTTAGTTTACGGTCAAATGAACGAGCCCCCGGGGGCCAGAGCACGAGTGGCTCTTACAGGATTGACTGTTGCTGAATACTTTAGAGATAAAGAGGGTCAAGACGTTCTTTTTTTCGTAGACAATATTTTTAGATTCACCCAGGCCGGATCTGAAGTGTCGGCTTTATTAGGTAGAATACCGTCCGCAGTAGGCTATCAGCCAACTTTAGCCACTGATATGGGAAATCTTCAGGAAAGAATTACATCTACAGACAAGGGATCTATTACATCAGTACAAGCGATATATGTTCCAGCTGATGATCTAACAGATCCTGCACCTGCGACATCCTTTTCCCATTTAGATGCTACTACAGTTCTATCGAGACAAATTGCTGAAATTGGTATTTACCCAGCTGTAGATCCACTCGATTCTACCTCTAGAATTTTAGATCCAAGAATTGTAGGAGAAGAACATTATAGAGTAGCTAGAGATGTGCAAAGAATCTTACAAGCGTATAAGTCCCTTCAAGATATAATAGCTATATTAGGTATGGATGAGTTGTCAGAAGAGGATAAATTAACTGTGGCAAGAGCTAGAAAAATACAAAGATTTTTATCTCAACCATTTTTCGTAGCTGAAGTATTTACTGGATCTCCAGGAAAATTAGTCAACTTAGAATCCACTATAAAAGGATTTGACGCTATATGTAAAGGTGAATACGACCATCTGCCAGAGGCAGCTTTTTACATGGTAGGTGGAATTGAAGAGGTTGTTGAAAAAGCAGATAAATTAGCAAAAGACAGTAAATAATGTCAGAAAAATTTATATTAGAAATCATAGCACCTGATAGATTAATATTAAAAACTGAAACCTCAGAAGCAATTATCCCATCCTATGAGGGAGAAATGGGCATTTTAAAAGACCATATCCCTTTAATAACTTTTCTAAGACCAGGAGTTATTAAAGCAAAAGGAGATGTAGAAAAACTTTTTTTTGTTGAAGAGGGAACTGTTGAATTCTCTAATAATTGTCTTTTGATTTTAACTTCTACTGCAAAAGAGTTCTCAGGTTTGAATAAAAATTCAAAAGATCTACTAATCAGTGATGCGGAGAAAAAAATTAATAGTGAGATTACAGATAAAGAAAAATATTTATTGTCACACAAAATAGAAGTTTTAAAGAATATTAGCTAATAAATAATTTTATATTTTTCAAAAGTTTTAAATACATATCTCTTTTAAAATCTACTATCACTTCGGGTAGTTTGTCTGGCACAATCCACTTCCAATCAATAAATTCTTGATTTGCAGTTTTCAAGTTGATTTCTTTCTCTTTACCAGTAAATTTAACAATAAACCATTTTTGTTTTTGACCTCTAAATTTACCTTTCCATATAATTCCAACCAAATGATCAGGTAACTCATATTCAAAGAAACCATCTATTTCTTTTAATATATCTATATTTTTAATACTTGTTTCCTCATATAATTCTCTTCTCATTGCAGAAATATAACTTTCACCTTTGTCTAAACCCCCCTGAGGCATCTGCCATTTATCAGATGGATTGTCTCTTCTTTTACCTACGAAAATTTCATTTTTTTGATTTAAAATTATAACTCCTACACCATTACGCATTGGGAGATTTTGTTTATTCATTTCTTTAAGAATTAAAAAGATTTATAGCGTAACTTAATTGATTATCTTTATCAGAATTTAACAAAAAATCATCTCCCTCTTCCTCAACTAAGATATCTGGGGTAACACCAACTTCTGAAATAGATTTACCCGAAGGAAGATAGTATTTAGAAATTGTCAACCTCATACCTCCGCCATTTTTAAGAGGAATTATTGACTGCACTGAACCTTTGCCGTAAGAATTTTCTCCTAAAATTATTGCCCTTTTGTGATCTTTTAACGCTCCTGCAAAAATCTCCGATGCTGAAGCAGAACCGTTGTTTATTAAAACTACTATTGGCTTTCCTTTAACTTCATCTCCCTTTCTTGCGTAAAATTTTCTAGTTTCTGAAATTTTCCTTCCTTTAGTAGATACTATTTCACCATCATTCAAAAAAAAATCAGTAATATTTATTGCTTGCGCCAATAGTCCACCAGGATTATTTCTTAAATCGAGAACGTATCCCTTAACTTTTTTTTTTCTCTCAAATTCTTTTATAATTTTTAGAAATTGTTTGTCACTATTTTCGTTGAAAGACTTTAACCTTATGTATCCTAAGTTTTTTTCTTTACCAATTGCTTTTGAGCTTACAGATTGAACTTCAATTACTTTTCGTATTATTGTAAACTTTATGGGTTTCTTAATATTTTTACGCCTAATAGTTAATTCAATTGAAGTTCCAACGGGACCTCTCATTAATTTTACTGCTTCTAACAATGATTTTCCTTGAACTTGTTCTGCACCGATTTTAACAATGTAGTCTCCTGCTTTTATCCCTGCTTTTGCCGCAGGTGTATCATCAATTGGTGAAATGACTTTTACCACCCCAGACTCCATACCAATTTCAATTCCCAAACCACCAAATTCCCCTTTCGTGTCAGTCTGCATTTCTTTAAAAAGTTCAGGGCTCATGTAGGCTGAGTAAGGGTCTAACGATTGAAGCACACCATTAATCGCAGAATCCATTACTTCAGCTTGATCAACGTCATCAACATACTCTTTTTTAATATTTTCTAAAACTTCTCCAAAAAGATCGATTTTTTCGTATAAATCATTTTTTGAATAGGACGTCGAAGAGTAAAAGAACAAAAACAAAGTAGAAACTATTATAATTTTTTTCATATAAAAGCCTTTTCTTTTGGAATTTCTTCAGACCACATTTTCTCTAAATCATAAAATTTTCTTTTTTCTGGATGAAATATATGTACAATAACATCTTGAGCATCTACCAATTTCCAATCATTACTATCTTTTCCCTCAATACGACAATTGTCTATACCTAATTTTTTTAACTGAATTACTAAAATTTCAGATAATGCCTGCAAGTGTCTTGAAGATGTCCCAGAAGCTATAACCATATAATCTGCTATGTATGATTTATTTTTTAAGTCAATACATGTTACATTCTGAGCCTTATTATCGTCTAGTATTTTTTCAATATTATTTTTAATATCTAAGATACCCATTAAATATTTGATTTTGCCTGATTTTTTAATTGTGTTGAAGATATAGTTATTGGCTTGTTTTTTATAAAGATAATTCTATTTTTAAAATTTTTAGTCACAGGTGATTTTATTCCCTTTCTATCATATCCTCTTCTAGAAAAAACTATTAATTTTACTAATTTTACTATTTTTTTCCAGCTTTTCCACTTGTGAAATTGTATTAAATTATCAGAACCAATTATTAAGAAGATATTTTTAATTTTCTTTTTTTTTATAAAGTAATTTATTACATCAATAATTCTGGAAGATTTAATAATTTTATCCACATAAATTATTTTGATTTTTTTTTGAGCCCTAGTAATCTTTTTTGCATAAACAATTCTTTCGTCTAAAGAATAAAATGTTCTATTTTTGAAGGGATTTTTTTTTGTAATTACCCAGTAAATTTTTTTTAATTTCAATTTTTTAAATGCAATTTTTGATATACCCAAGTGACCTTTATGCGCTGGATCAAAACTACCACCTAATAAACCAATGTATTTTTTTTGGATACTTGCCATCAACTACGGTCTAACAATTCCTTTTCCAGAAACAAGATATTTGTATGATGTTAATTGATTTATTCCTACAGGACCTCTAGGCGGAAGTTTGTTTGTAGAGATACCTATTTCACCACCAAAACCAAATTCTCCTCCATCAGCAAATTGAGTTGAAACATTGTGCATTGCTATCGAGCTATTGACGCCATTTAAAAAAATCTCAGCATTTTTTTTACTGTTAGTAATAATGCTGTCAGTGTGCATTGTGCCATATTTCAAAATATGTTTGACAGCGCTATTTACATTTTTAACTGTCTTGATTGAAATGATTGCATCTAGATATTCTGTCTTCCAATCTTTTTCTATAGTATTTTTTAATTTTCCATTAAAAAGTTTATTTACTTTTTTATCAGCTCTAACTTCACAACCGGAATTTAAAAGAGCACTTATTATTTCTTTAGCATGTGAGTTTAAAGCTTTTTCTTCGATCAGAAGAGTTTCGACTGCTCCACAAATACTTGTTCTTCTCATTTTCGCATTAATAATTAAATCTTTAGCCATTTTTATATTTGCTGTTTTATCAATATAGATATGGCACAAACCCTCAAGATGGCCAATTACGTGTACATTAGAAAATTTTTGTACTTTTGCCACAAGTCCCTTACCCCCTCTTGGTACAATTACATCAATGTAGGCGCTCATTTTTGATAATAGTTGATCAACTATTTTTCTATTTTTATTTTCAATAAACTGAACACAATTTTGATTAATATTGTTTTTTCTTAAATTATCTCTAAATAAATTAGCTAATAATCTGTTTGAATTAAAAGCTTCAGATCCACCTCTTAAAATAGAACAATTACCTGATTTTAAACATAGTGCCGCAACATCAGCCGTTACATTGGGTCTGCTCTCATATATTACACCTATAATACCAATTGGGGTTGTTACTTTCTTAATTGTCAAATTATTTGGTCTTCGCCATGTTTCTAAAACTTTTCCAACTGGATTTTCAAATTTTACTATTTCATTGATTGAATGCCTTATTCCTTCAATTCTTTTTTTATTTAAAATAAGTCTGTCAACCAGATGTTTTCTTTTGACATTTTTTACATCTTTTAAATTTTCTCTGATAATTTTATTAATATTTTTTAAAAGCGATTGGTTGTAATTCTCTAAAACTTTTTTTATTTTCTTATGATTAACGTTCTTCAAATCTTCGAAGGCTTTTTTGGCGTTTTTTCCTATTGATTCTAAATAATTCATTTATAATAATACCATATCGTCTTTGTGAATTACCTCTGTTTTACTAAGATAGCCAAGAATTGTTTCGATCTCTTTACTTTGTTTACCTTTAATTTTATCTATTTCAGAAGAACTGAAAGATGACAATCCTCGTGCTAGCTGAATATTATTTTGATCTAAAATTATTACATTTTCTCCCTTATTGAAATTTCCGTTAATTTTAGTTATGCCAGCAGCGAGTAAACTTTTACCATTAGATAGAGCTTTAGCTGCTCCACTATCAATATATATAGTTCCATTGTAATTAAGAGAACCGATGATCCACTTTTTTCTAGCATCTAAAGTAGAAATTTTTGGAAGGAAATGAGTATATTTTTTATTTTTGATCATATTTAAAATCGGGTTACTTACTTTTCCATTTGCAATAAACATATGACTTCCTGAATTCATACAAATTTTAGCAGCATCTAATTTTGTAGCTATTCCTCCAGACCCAAATTTATTTTTCTTATTATCTATAAGTGATGTAATTTTCTCGCTAATTGAAGTTACTTTTGTAATAATTTTTTTACCTTTTGACTTATCATAAAGTCCGTCCACATCTGAAAACAATATCAACATGTCAGCTCCAATAATTTGAGCTACCCTTGCAGCTAATCTATCATTGTCTCCATATTTTATTTCACTTGTTGCAGTTGAATCATTTTCATTTACTACAGGGATAGCTTTGAGTTTGAATAAATTGTCAAAAGTTCTTCTTACATTAATAGCTCTCCTTCTTTGTTCTGTATCATCTAGACTAATTAAAATTTGACCTGTTTTAATCTTATACTTATCAAACAATTTCTGAAATTCTCCTGCTAAATGAATTTGACCAACTGCTGCAATAGCTTGACTCATTTCTAATTTAATTTTACCTCTTTTAATTTTAAGATATTTTTGACCAAGGGCAATTGCTCCTGAGGAGACTATAACGAAGTTTTTTCCCTTTCCGTATTTTTTTATATCTTTAATTAAGGAAGTTACCCACTTTTTTTTAAAAAAACCTTTGCTGTCCACCACAGTTGTAGAACCAAGTTTTAAAACTATTTTATTAGCATTTTTAATTAGCATACTTTACCAACAATTTTTTCATTCTTTGAATATCTTTATTAGAATAAACAGAAACAATTTCATATTTAGTTTTAATTTTCTTTTTAAATTCCTTTAATTTTTTATTTATCTCATTGTTTTCTAACAAATCTGATTTATTGAAAAAAATAATTTCTTTTTTTTTTATTAAATCTTTATCATAATTAGATAGTTCTAATTTGATTTTTTTATAAGAATTTAACAAATTGCTTTCTGATAGGTCTATCAAGTGAAGTAAAATTTTACATCTTTCTATATGTCTTAAGAATTTATCTCCAAGACCGACACCTTTATGTGCACCTTCCACTAAACCAGGAATATCAGCCAAAGTAATTTCTTTCCCACCGAAGTAAGACACTCCTAAATTTGGATTGATTGTTGTAAAAGGATAGTTTGCTATTTTTGGCTTTGCTCTTGTTAAAGCAGCAAGCAAACTTGATTTACCAGCATTTGGCTTACCAATAATTCCAATATCAGCAATTACTTTTAATTGAAGCCATATCCAAAATTCTTCACCTAATTTTCCATTAGTTTTTTTTCTTGGCGCTCTATTTGTCGAACTTTTAAATCTTACGTTTCCAAGTCCGCCTTTGCCTCCCGATGCCACGAGATATTTTTCTTTATTTTTTGTAAAATCGTAAATTAAGGTATTATTATCCTCCTCGTATAATTGAGTTCCTAATGGAACTTTTAAAATCAAATCTTCACCATTAGCTCCAGTTTTATTTCTTTTACTCCCAGGTTTTCCATGTTGTGCTTTAAAATGTTGAGCATACCTGAAATCAATTAACGTATTAAGGTTTCTATCTGATTGGATAATTATAGATCCCCCGTCACCGCCGTCACCTCCATCTGGTCCGCCGTACTCCACAAACTTTTCTCTTCTGAAGCTTGCAGATCCTGATCCACCATTTCCAGCTTTAATATATATCTTTGCTTGATCTAAAAATTTCATTTTTATCTTAATATAAATAAATTTGATTATTTATATATATTTAATTGGGGATTACAGAAACAAAAGTTCTGTTTAATTTAGATTTTTTGAATTTTACTTTTCCTTTAATTAAAGAAAAAATTGAGTGGTCTTTACCCATACCAACATTGTCACCAGGGTGAATTTTTGTCCCTCTTTGTCTAACTATAATGTTGCCAGGTATCACAACCTGGTCACCATATTTTTTAACTCCAAGACGTCTACCTTTACTATCTCGGCCGTTCTTCGATGATCCACCTGCTTTTTTAGTTGCCATTTAATTTCCTATTTTTTTGCTACCTTTTTTATAACTTTTTTCTCTTCTTTGATAGGC